>Ga0326727_10004080_pt1 | contig 44856 bp, 35 predicted proteins | sample MB2enrmetagenome_FD_207643 | JGI IMG/M metagenome (GOLD analysis project Ga0326727, IMG submission 207643) | Lab enriched peat soil microbial communities from McLean, Ithaca, NY, United States - MB29MY | ecosystem: Environmental > Terrestrial > Soil > Wetlands > Peat | place: USA: New York... | reverse complement strand
GCGCTGCGCAAGGACGTCACCGCCAAATGCTACGGCGGCGACGCCACCCGCAAGCGCAAGCTGCTGGAGAAGCAGAAGGCGGGCAAGAAGAAGATGCGCCAGTTCGGCAAGGTCGACATCCCGCAGGAGGCGTTCATCGCCGCGCTGAAGGTGGACGTGTGAGGGGCGCGCCGCGCTTGCCTCCGCCTTTACGGGAAGAGGGGTTGGGGCTCGCCGCAAGGCGCGCGGCGACAAGGCTCTCGCGCGCCGAACCCTCGTCCGGCGCTTTCCTCGCAAGAATGTGATCGGCGGCTCGTCCGGGCGGCCCGGCGGCGAGAGGAGCTGGCGCTGGTCTTGCTCCCGCGGCGGGCGCCGTGGTTCTTGCGGCGCGCGCGAAGCAACGTCGCCGCCGCGCTGGCGGCCCGGATCAGCAGGCGCGCCGGAACGAACAAGAATTGGCTGGTTTAAGCGCGCGTCGCGGATCGAGCGCGACTCGCGCGGTTCGCCTGTATATTTCGCCGCGATCGCGCCGCGGTTACGCCGGACGACGATTGGACGATAGGATTAAAGATAGAGGATGGCTGTTAATATCGGTTCTATGTTATGCGAGCGATCGACCAAGGCGGATAAAGTCAGGTTAATTTACGGCGCGTTAACGCCACGACCTTAAAGTCGCGGCGATTCTCGAAGAACGCGGTCGGTTCCGCCGCGGGCGAATCGTCGCGTCGGGAGGGGGTGCGTGTGCAGCAAACCGATGGCGCGAATCAAAGTTGAGCGCAAGGAAACCGGCGTCGCGGCGCTCGCCCGCGCCTCCGCCGAGGCTTACGAGGCCGTCGTCGCCGCGCTGAGAGTTGACAACGCCGAGTTGCGCGCGCAGGCGTTGCGCTATCAGACCGCCATCGACACCGTGCCGGTCGGCGTCTGTTTCTTCGATCGCGACGAACGTTTGGTGCTGTGCAACCGCCGTTACGCCGAGATCTACAATCTCACCACCGAAATGATTCCGGCCGGCACGCCGTTGCGCGAGATTCTCGACCGCCGCTTCGCCGCCGGCACCTGCGCGGCGGAGACGGTCGAGGACTATCTCAAGTTCTGCGAGCCGATCGCGGCCGGCGGCGAGGCGAAGGACTGGGACTTGCCGCTTCCCAACGGCCGCACCGTGCGCATCCATCACCGGCCGATGCCCGACGGCGGCTGGGTGCAGATCCACGACGACGTCACCGAGATCCAGGCCAGCCGCACGCTCGCCGCCGAGCGCATCTCCCTGCAGACGCTGATCGATCTGGTGCCCGACAATCTCTGGGTGAAGGACGCCGACAGCCGCTTCGTCGTCGCCAACGTCGCGACGGCGGCACGCCTGGGCAAGACGTCGCAGGACCTGATTGGCAAGTCCGACCTTGAGCTCTGTCCGCCGGAGACGGCGCAGAAATACTTCGCCGACGAGCGCAGGATCATCGCCACCGGCCAGCCGATGATCGACAGAGAGGAGTACATCCTCGGCGCCGAGGGCGCGAAGACCTGGATCGCGACGACGAAAGTGCCGATGCGCGACGAGGCGGGCGAAGTCGTCGGCCTGATCGGCGTTTCGCGCGACGTCAGCGCGCGCCGCAAGGCCGACGCGCTACGCGACGGCCAGACCGAGATCCTCGAGATGATCGCAATCAGCGCGCCGCTCGAGGGGGTGCTCGATCGGCTGGTCCGCCTGGTCGAATCGCAATCGACCGGCATCTTCTGCTCCGTGCTGATGCTCGACGCGGATGGGCGCCGCTTGCGCCACGGCGCGGCGCCGAACCTGCCGCCGGCCTATCTGAAAGCGGTCGACGGTTTGCAGGTGGGCCCGAAGTCGGGGTCGTGCGGCACGGCCGCTTATCGCCGCGAGCCGGTCATCGTCGCCGACGTGACGACCGATCCGCTGTGGGAGGACTATCGCGATCTCATGGCGAAGCACGGCTTGCGGTCGTGCTGGTCGACCCCGGTGATGTCGCATCGCGGCGACGTGCTCGGCGTCGTCGCCCTCTATTCGACGAGGCCGCGCCAGCCGACCGACGAAGAGACGCGGCTCGTCGCCTTCGCCACCCGCATCGCCGGCATCGCCATCGAGCGCAAGCTCGCCGAAGACCGCATCCAGTACATGGCGACCCACGACACGCTCACCGGCCTGCCCAACCGCGCCCTGCTCAAGGACCGGCTCAACCAGGCGCTGCTGTTCGCCAAGCGCTACGACCGCTGGGCGACGCTGGCGTTCGTCGATCTCGACAATTTCAAGGTGATCAACGACAGCCTCGGCCACAACGCCGGCGACGATCTGCTGAAGAAGGTCGCCGCCAAGATGATCGCTTGCGTGCGCGCGACCGACACGGTGGTCAGGATCGGCGGCGACGAATTCGTCGTCCTGCTGTTCGATCAGACCAAGGACATCGAGGCGGTCAGCTTGGTCGTGCAGAAGATCCAGGCGGCGATCGCCGAGCCGATCGAGATCGAAGGCCACACGCTACGCGTCACCAGCAGCGTCGGCGTCGCCAATTATCCCGACGACGGCGAGGACGTCGAGGCGCTGCTCGCCAACGCCGACGCCGCGATGTACCGCGCCAAGGAGCTCGGCCGCGACAATTTCCAGTTCTATACCCGCGAGCTCAACGTCAAGATTCACGACAAGTTCCTGCTGCAGGAGGAGCTGCGCCTCGCCGCGGCGCGCGGCGAGCTGGTCCTGTTCTATCAGCCGCAGGTCGACCTGCGCACCGACACCATCTTCGCCGTCGAAGCTTTGCTGCGCTGGCGTCACCCGGTCCACGGCCTGCTGCCGCCGATGCGCTTCATTCCCCTCGCCGAGGAGACGGGCCTGATCGTGTCGATCGGCGAATGGGTGATCAACGAGGCCTGCCGCCAGAACAAGGCCTGGCAGGACGCCGGACTGCCGCCGATGGGCGTGTGCGTCAACGTCTCGGCGCGGCAGTTCAAGGAGAACCGGCTGGTCCAGGTCGTCGCCGCGGCGCTGGAGACGACTGGCCTCGCGCCGCAATACCTCGAGCTCGAGCTGACCGAGAGCCTGATCATGCAGGACGTCGAGCGGGCGCTGGCGACCATGGGCGAGCTGCAGGCGCTGGGAGTTCGCTTGTCGATCGACGACTTCGGCACCGGCTATTCGAGCCTCAGCGCGCTGAAGACCTTCCCGGTCGCGCGGCTGAAGATCGACAAGTCGCTCATCTGCGGCCTGCCCGCCGACGAGCACGACAAGGCGGTGGCGACCGCGGTGATCTCGCTCGGCCAGCAGCTGCACATGCGCGTCATCGCCGAAGGGGTGGAGACAGAGGCGCAGATGGCCTTCCTGCGCGAGTACCATTGCGACGAGATCCAGGGCTACCACTTCAGCAAGCCTGTGCCGCCGAAGGAGCTGGAGGCTCTGGTGCGGTCGCGCTGCATCGTCGCCGCGGCGGTCTGACCTCGGCCGGGCCGTCGCCAAGGCGACGGGCTCGTCGCGCGAGGCTGCGGACGCTAACGCCGCCGCCTTCCGCGGCGCGGCGGTCATGGCGCGCCGCGGCGCCGGCCCGACAGGCGGAGAATGGCATGGATCTGGGCATCGCCGGACGCAAAGCGATCGTTTGCGCTTCGAGCAGGGGTCTGGGGCGCGCCTGCGCGATCGAGCTTGCGCGCGCCGGCTGCTTCGTCGTCGTCAACGGCCGCGACGCCGAGACGCTCGAAGCCGCCGCGCGCGAGATGCGCGAAACCACCGGCGCCGAGATGGTCGCGGTCGCCGGCGACGTCGGCGCGCCCGAGGTCCGCGACGCGCTGATCGCCGCCTGTCCCGACCCCGACATCCTGGTCAACAACAACGGCGGCCCGCCGCCCGCGCCGTTCGCCAAGCTGACGCGCGAGGACATCCTGCGCGGGATCGAGGCCAATATGCTGACGCCGATCGCGCTGATCCAACGCGTCGCGCCGGGCATGGCGGCGCGCCGCTTCGGCCGCATCGTCAACATCACCTCGTCGTCGGTCAGGGCGCCGATCGCCGGCCTCGACGTCTCGTCGGGCGCGCGCGCGGGCCTCACCGCCTTCGTCGCGGCGGCGGCCCGCGCGCTCTCCAAGGACAACGTCACCATCAATTCGATTCAACCCGGCGCGTTCGACACCGACCGGATCCGTCGCGTCATCGAAACGACCGCGGCGGAGACTGGGGCCGACGCGGCGGAACTGCGCGCCGCGCGCGAGGCGGCGATCCCGGCGGGACGGCTGGGCGCGCCCGAGGAGCTCGGCGCGCTCTGCGCCTTCCTCGCCGGCGCGCGGGCGGGCTACATCACCGGCCAGAACATCCTGATCGACGGCGGCGCCTTTCCCGGCGCGTTCTGAGGCGTCCGCCGCCCTTTCGCGTCGCGCGCGGGCGCTTGCCGAGAACAATTTCGTTCGATATTTCGGACGTTCGGCCTATAGGTGACGTTCGGCCCTATAGGTGACGGAGGCCGGCGCGCAGGGCGAGGCCGGATGGGCGTCGAAGGCAAGGACAAGGCGAAAGTGCTGGAGGCGGGCGCGGCGGCGCTCTCCAATCAGCTCGGCCGCACCGTCTCCAAGCTGCGCAAGGCCTACGGCCTTTCGCTGGCCGATCTGTCGACTCATTCCGGCGTCGCCAAGTCGATCATCTCGCAGATCGAGCGCAACGAGACCAACCCGACGCTGACGACGATCTGGCGGCTCTCGCGCGCGCTCGACGTCTCGATTGGGTCGATCCTGCACGGCGGGGACGATGGCCCGTTCATCGAGCACGTGAGCCGCGGCGGCACGCCGACTCTGGTGTCCGACGACGGCTTGTGCCGCTTGGCGGTGATCGGCTGGCTGCAGACGGTCGACTGGCTGCAATGGTATGATTTCCGCGCCGAGCCCGGCGGCGCGCTAGGCTCGCAGGCCCACCCGCGGGGCTCGATCGAGTGCCTGTCGGTGCTCGAGGGAGAGCTCGAGGTCGAGGTCGGCGAGGCCGTCGAGATCGCGCGCGCCGGCGAGACGCTGCGCTATCGCGGCGACCGGCCGCACCGCATCCGCAATCGCGCCGTCGCGCCCGCGCACGCTACCATGGTGTGCATTCTCAAGGCGGCGGCGCTCGACTGAGCCGGCGCTTGGCGCCGGATGCTTTCCCCAGGGTCGTGGCGGCGGCGCGGCGTTCGCTCCAGCGAACGGCCTTTCGTGGCCGCGAGGCGGCGTTAACCCTCTGTCAACCATGACGCCCGAAGCAGGACGGAAACGCTTGCCAGCCGCGCGCGACCTTCGGGCGAATCGGCGCCTCGCGATTCGTGCGCGGTTTGTCCGGCGTTTCGTCCCGCCGGCGCCGTTTCGGGGCGAATCGCCGACCGACGCCGGCGCCATTTGGCAACCATATCGGGCGGCGCGGCGTAAATCGGCCGTTTCCCTCCAGAATCGACTCGCCTTTCGCCGAAAAAGCGGATTCGTTTCGCGCGTCGCCGATTCGTGCCGGTTTTGTTTCCGCTCCCCCCGCCGAGCCCCCGGGCTCCGCGGCGCGCGCTCGGCCCGCGTCTCGACAGGGTCGGCGCGTCGGGCTAAGACCTTGTCCGGCAGGTGAAGCGAGGCGAAAACATCGCGCCGCCCGCCGGTTGGCCGCGCGACCGATCGTCGACGCCCAATCCCGCGTTTCACCGCCGTTTTTGAGGGCCGGGGGGTCCGAGCGCCTGATGTCCGCGGCTCCCGCCATCGCCAGCCAGAAGTCCGCCGACAGCGTCAGCGTCGCCCTGACCGGGGCGTGGACGATCGACGCCGGCTCGGAGCTCGAGAAGCGCGCCGACGCGTTGACGACGCTGGCGCGCGGCGCCCGCGCCGCGACGATCGACCTGTCGCGCGTCGATCACATGGACACCGCCGGCGCCTGGGTGATCGACCGCAGCCGCCAGATGCTTGCGGCGCAGGGCGTCGCGGCCGAAATCGTCGGGGCGCGCCCCGAACACGCGATCCTGCTCAGCGAAGCGCGCTTCCGGCCGGTCAAGGCGCCGCCGCCGCCCGCGATTCCCACCTTGGCCTCGCTGGTGGCGGACATCGGCGAAAGCGTCTGCGGCGCCGGGCTCGATGTGGTCGGCGGCCTGGGGTTTCTCGGCCGCATGGTCGCGGTCGGGGCGACCGTCGCGGTTCGTCCGTCGCGCTGGCGCTGGACGTCGACGTCGTTCCATCTCGAAGCGTTCGGGCTGCGCAGCGCGCCGATCATCCTGCTGATCAATTTTCTCGTCGGGGCGATCGTCGCCCAGCAGGGCATCTTTCAGCTCGCGCGATTCAACGCGACGGCCTTCGCCGTCGATCTGATCGGCATCCTGGTGCTGCGCGAGCTGGGCGTGCTGCTCACCTCGATCATGATCGCCGGTCGCTCCGGCTCCGCCATCACCGCGGAAATCGGCGCGATGAAGATGCGCGAGGAGGTCGACGCGTTGATGGTGATGGCGCTGGACCCGATCGAGGTGCTGATCCTGCCGAGAATGCTGGCGCTGATGGCGGCGCTGCCGCTGCTGACCTTCCTCGCCGACATGTCGTCGCTGTTCGGCGGCTTGTGCGTGGCCTGGGTCTATGGCGGGATCTCGCCGGTCGTCTTCCTCGCTCGCCTGCATGACGCGATCGGCCTCAACACCTTCGCCGTCGGGCTGATCAAGGCGCCGTTCATGGCGCTGGCGATTGGGATGATCGCCTCGGTCGAGGGCTTCGCCGTGCTCGGCTCGGCGGAATCGCTCGGGCGCAGGGTGACCGCCTCGGTGGTCAAGTCCATCTTCATGGTCATCGTCCTCGACGGACTGTTCGCCATGTTCTTCGCCGCGGTGCGGTTTTGAGCGGCGGGGCGGGCGATCCCCGCGCCGCAGCGGCGGCCGATCCCTCGCCGCCTCGCGCCGGCGAAGCGCGCCGCGAAGCGGTCATTCGCGTGCGCGGGCTCAAGGTTGGTTTCGGCGACCGGCTCGTCATGGACGGGCTCGACCTCGACCTCTACCGCGGCGAGGTGCTCGGCTTCGTCGGCGCCTCCGGCGCCGGCAAGTCTGTGCTCACCCGCTCGATTCTCGGGCTTCTGCCTAAGCGGGCGGGCCGAATCGAGGTCTACGGCGTCGACGTCGACACGCTGTCGCCCGCCCAGCGCCGACGGGTCGAGCGGCGGTGGGGCGTGCTGTTCCAGCAGGGGGCGCTGTTCTCCAGCCTGACGGTGTTGCAGAACATCCAGGCGCCGATGCGCGAGCACCTCGACCTGTCGGCGCGGCTGCGCGACGAACTGGCGATGCTGAAGATCGGCCTGGTCGGCCTGCCGGAGGACGCCGCGGAGAAGTTCCCGTCGGAGCTTTCCGGCGGCATGATCAAGCGGGCGGCGCTGGCGCGGGCGCTGGCCCTCGACCCCGACCTGGTGTTTCTCGACGAGCCGACCTCCGGACTCGATCCGATCGGCGCCGCCGAGTTCGACGAACTGATCGCCACCTTGCAGCGCACCCTCGGTCTGACGGTGTTCATGGTTACCCACGACCTCGACAGCCTCTACGCCGTCTGCGACCGCGTGGCCGTGTTGGGGCGGGGGAAGGTCACGGCGGTCGGGCCGATCGCCGAGCTGTTGCGCTCGACCGATCCGTGGATCAACGCCTACTTTCACGGCAAGCGGGGGGCGGAGCGCGGCGCGGCGCTGCAGCGGGGGCAGGCGCCGGCGCGCGGGGGGTGAGCGAGTCGACGGTCGTTCGCCGGGGGGGGGCGTCGACACGAAAAATCTGCTATTCAACAGGGCGTCGCGGCGCGGCGACGCAATCGGGGGGCCGCCCAGGGGCGGGGTCGGGCGCAGGCGAAGGCGATAGGCGGCGATGGAGACCCGGGCGAATTTCGTGCTGATCGGCGCCTTCACCTTGGCGGTGATCGTGGGCGCGTTCATGTTCGTGCTGTGGTACTCCGGCCTGACGCGGATCTCCGCGAACAAGACCTACGAGGTCGTCTTCACCGGGTCGGTGTCGGGCCTGTCGCGCGGCGGCGCGGTGCTGTTCGACGGCATCAAGATCGGCGAAGTGACCGACATCGCCTTCGTGCCCGAGGACCCGCGGCGCGTGCGGGCGCTCATCGACGTCCAAGGCGACGCGCCGATCAGGAAGGACGTCAAGGCGCGCCTGGAGGTCCAGGGGCTGACTGGCGCCGCGGTGGTCGCGCTTTCCGGCGGCGCCGCCGACGCGCCGCCGTTGACGGCGGCGCCGGGCGCGCCCCGGCCGGAGATCGTCGCCGAGCCCTCCGAGTTGCAGAACATCCTCGAAAGCGTGCAGAGCCTGTCGGCGCGCGCCGAATCGGTGCTCGACAAGATGGACCAGCTGTTGAACGACAACCGCGCCGCCGTCGACGACGCGATCAAGAACGTCGACGCGTTCGCCAAGACGCTCAACGACAATTCGGCGGCGATGAGCGAAACGGTCAACGACATCGGCCGCCTGGTCAAATCGGTCGACGGCGAGAAGGTGGCGCGGTTCGTCGACGGCGCCGCGGCGCTCGGCGACACCTTGCGCGACAACCGCGGCGACATCGACCGGATGGTGAAGAACGCTTCCGAGCTCGCCGCCAAGCTCAACAATTCGGCCGACAAGCTCGATTCGCTGATGGCGAGCCTGCAGGGGTTCGTCGGCTCGCCCGACGTCAAGGGGCCGCTCGGCGACGTGGGCGAGGCCGCGCGTTCGGTGCGCAAGCTCGCCGACGATCTCGACTCGCGCACCAAGGACATCACCGCCGGCCTCGCGCGCTTCAGCGCGTCGGGGCTGCGCGAGTACGAGGCGCTGGCGGTTGACGCGCGGCGGACGATCAACGATCTCGATCGCGCCGTGCGCGCCTTCGAGCGCAATCCCAACGAAATGATCTTCGGGACGAAACCGGCGTTGCCGGAGTACCACGGCGGCCCATGATGACGATCGGTCGGCTGACGATGCGGCGAGGGGCGGGGCGACGGGGCGGCGCAGGCGCGCGACGCGCCGCTGCGGCGGCGTTGTGTCTGTTCTTGGCGTCCTGCGCCGGCGCGCCGGTTCTCGACAGCTTCGATCTCGCTCCGGCGCGGCCCGCTCCGGCGCGGCCGCTGCGGGGCCAGTTGCGCGTCGTCGAGCCGATCGCCGCGACCGCCCTCGACGGCGACCAGATCTTGGTTCGCTCCGGCCCCGAGCAGATTGCGACGCTTGCGGGGGCGCGATGGGCGGCGCCGCTGCCGATCCTCATTCAAACGCGGTTGACGCAGACTTTCGAGAACGCCGGCCTGCTCCGCGACGTGAGCCGCCGGACCTCGACCGGCGCCGACTACGAACTCGACGTCGAAATCCGCAAGTTCGAGCTCAATGCGGCGTCGTCGCAGGCCGAGGTCGACCTCGCGGTCAAGATCATCTCGGCGACCGACGGCCGGACCGTCGCCGCCCAGGCGTTCGCCGCTTCCGCTCCAGCCGCCGCGGCCAGCGGCCGGGAAGTGTCGGCGGCGCTCGACGGCGCGCTGTCCGTCGTGATGACGCGCATCGTCGCCTTCGTCGCTGGGCGAATCTAGGGCGGGCTTCAGAAGAAAGGCCCCCGCTCGCCCTCTCCCGCAAGAGGGAGAGGGGAGCGGCGAGAGCGGCGCGAGGCGCGCCCGCTTATCCCAGCCGGCCCGAGGCGTGGGCCAGCAGGGTGTAAACCTTGCCGGCGTCGGAGAGCAGCGTCGCGCGTGATTGCGCGCCGTCGCGATCGCTCTGGCCGATCTTGGCGAGCAGGCGCTCGAACTCCTGAGCGTAGCGGTTGGTCGAGGCCTGGAACTGCGGGTCGCTGCGGTAGCGGCGGCGGACGTCGTCGAACACCTGCTGGCCGCGCGCGGTGTATAGGCGGCGCGACGGGCCGGCGGCGTCGCCGCTGCGCCAGCGATCCCACATTTCCGCGGCCGCTTCGGCGTCGACATACTTGGCGATGTCGGCCGACAGCCCCTCCAGCGTGTCGCCGCCGCCGCGGCTCGCCGTCGCCGTCGCCGTCGTCTCGTCGCGCGAAGCGGCGGCGAGCAGGCTCGACAGCCAGCCGCTCTGGCCGCGCTCGGCGAGCGAAGGCGCGATCGACGCGGGGCCCGCGGGCGCCTGCGAGGCGCGCGGCCGCGCCGGCGGGGCGGGGCGCGCGGGCTCGACAGCGGTCGCTCCGGGAATGAGGAAGCGCTGCTCGTCGTCGCGCGGCGCTTCGGCGACGCGCGACCCGGCGATCGCGCGGGCCGGTTCGGCGCGCGTCGGGGCGGCGGGCTCGGCGACGTCGAAGTCGGCGCCGGACGCCGTCACCACCGCGGTCAATTCCTTGAGGGCGCGGATCTGGTCGGAGACCACGCGGCGCATGGCGTTGGCCGCTTCGGTGGTTTCGCCCGGCAGCTCGAACACGCCGCGCTGCAGCTCATGGCGCGTGGCGTCGAGCTCGCGCTGGATCTCGCCCGCCATCTGCTTGACCTCGGCGACCGACTGGCGGAAGCGCTCCGCCGTCTTGTTCATCAGCTCGCCGAGCTGCGCGTTGGCGAGCTCGTGGGCGCTCTTCAGCGCCTCGACGGTCTTCTCCCGCTCCTTGTCGGAGTTCTCGCGGATCATCTCGAACTGGCCGACGACCGTCGAAGCGGTGCCGCGCGCCGCGAGCGTCAGCGCGCCGCTGATCTCCTGGGCGCGCGCCTGAGCCCGGTCGAAGCTCTCGGCGAACGACTGGGAGAGGCGTTGCGTCACCGCCTCGAATTCCCGGTTCTTCGCGTCGATGTCTTCGAACAGGCTTTGCAGCGTTGCTTGCCGGCGCTGCAGCGCCTGGTCGATCGTCTCCTCTCCGGCCGACAGGCGGCGCGCCACCTCGGCGAACGCGTCGGCGTGCTTGGCCACGCTTTCGACCAGCGTCGCCGATTCGTCGCGCGTCGCGGTCGACAGCCGATCGAGCATGGTCACCTGCGTCGCCATCGCGGCGAGAGCGCGCTGCATCTCCTCGACCTTGGCTGCGAGCTGGGCGCCGACCGCGCCGAGCCGGTCGTCGGCGCCGCCGACCACGCGGTCGAGCGCGGCGCTCGCCTGTCCCAAGCGATCGAGAACCAGGCTGAGCTCGTCGCGCATGCGGTCGCTCGCCACGCTCAACGCCGCCACCGACGCGCCGGCGTTGCGGTCGACCGCGTCGCGCAATGTGGCCCCGGCTCGCTCGACCTCGCTGGTGAGGCGGGCGAGCAGCTCGCGGACCGTCTCGGCGGTCTCGGCGCGGGCGGCGTCCGCCGCCTGACGCAGCGAAGCGGTCGAGGCCTCGACTTCGCCGCTGAGCCGGCCGGTGAGTTCGCCGAGCGAGCGAATCGAGCCGGCGCCGCCGGCGTTGATCGCCGCCAGCAGATCCTCGCTGCGGCGCGCCAGCAAGGCGAGCAGGTTGGAGGTCTGGAGATCGAACGTATTCGCCGCGTTCTCGCTGACGGTGATGATCTGGTTGGAGATGCGCTCGCCGTTCGCTCCCAGGTTGGCGACGAACTCGGCGCCCGGGCCTTCCATCAGCGCGCGCAGCTCTTCGATCCGCGAGGCGAGATTGGCGGTCGCCTCTTCGCCGCGTCCGGCCAGGGCGGCGTCGAGGTTGCCGATCGCCGCCGCCAGCCTGGCGACGATCGCGTCGCGCTGGACGGCGAGCTTGGCGACCAGCTCGTCGGCGCTCTGGGCGATCGACGCCTGGATGGCGGCGCCATGGCCGGCGACCGCCGCGTCGAACTGCGCGGACAGGCCGCGCAACGGCGCGACCACCTCGTCGCGGAAATGGACGGCTGCGCCGTCGAAGGCGCTGGTCATCTCCTCGAGCTTGCCGGTGAAGGACGCCGTCGCCTGGTTCGACAACAAAGTCAGCGCGTCGGAGAGCGCCTGGGCGCGCGCCGAAAGCGAGCGCTCGATCTCGGCCGTCTTGCGGTCGATCTCTTCGCTGATCTCGCGGCCGCCGTCGCTCAACCGCTTCGCCGCTTCGAGCGAATTCCTCGCCAACGATTCGTTCAGCGCGTTGCCGCGCGCGGCTAGCGCCTCGTCGATGCGTTGCGACACGGTCTCCAGCGACGCCGCGACGTCGCGCAGCTTGCCCGCGCTGCGCTCGTCGATCGCCTGCGCGGCCGCTTCGAACGCGGCCGCCGACTCCTGCTGGCGCTTGCCGAGCCGCCCGTCGAGCTCGCCGCCGCCGGCGACGATCGTGCGCTCGATCGCCGCGAGCTTGTCGTCGAGCGTGGTCGTCAGCGACTTCGTCTCCGCGGAGAGACGCTCGGCGAGCTCCTCGCCGCGCGCGGTCATCGCCGTCTCGAAACTCTTGAGGCCGTTCTGCGTCACGTCGTTGAACGCATTGGCGTGCGTCGTCAGCGCGAGCTCGACCACCGTCTGGTTGGCGACGGCGGCGCTTTCGAACTCGGCCAGACGCGCGGTCATCGCCGTCTCGAAACTCTTGAGGCCGTTCTGCGCCACCTCGTTGAGGGCATTGGCGTGCGTCGTCAGCGCGAGCTCGACCGCCGTCTGGTTGGCGACGGCGGCGTTTTCGAACTCGGCCAGGCGCGCGGTGGTCGCGCGCTCGAAGTGCGCGTGATGCTCGCTCATGCGCTCGTCGAGCTCAGCCTGGCGGGTGGAGATGGCGGCGTCGAGCGCTTCGATCTCGGCGGCGAAGCCCTCGTTCAGGCGGTCGGCGTGCGCGCCGATCCGTTCGACGACGCTTTCGCCGCCGTCGCCGATCAGGTTCGCCAGCGAATTGAGGTGTTCGTCGAGCTGACGGCTCTGGTTGGCGAGATCGGCGACCAACGCCCCGCCGCGGGCGCCGAGCGCCTCCTCGAACGTCGCGATGGTCGAGGAGAGCGCGCCCTGCACGCTCTCGCCGCCGATCGCGATCGAGGCGGCCGCCTCGCCGGCGATGGTGGCGAAGCGTTCGCTCGCCTGTCCGGCGACCTCGCCCCATTGGGCGAGCGCGGACTGGGTCGTCTCGCGCAGTTGGTCCTGGGTCCCCGCGCCCTGGACGGCGATCGCCTCGGCGGCGCGCCGCGCCGACTCTTCGATCTGCGTCGACAGCGCGGTCGCGGAATCGTCGATGAAGCCGCGCAGCTCGGCCTGGCGGGCGTCGAAATGCTCCGACCACGTGGCGCCGGCGGCGTCGAGAACCGCCCGCGCGTCGTCGGTCTTGGCGCTCAAGGTCGAGGCCAGACGCTCGCCGGTGAGCACCAGCGCGTCCTCCAGCGTCTGCCCGCGCACGACGATCGTGTCGTGCACGCGCTCGTAGGTCTCGTTGAGCCGCGCCGTCAGCTCCTCGGCGCGGGGGAAGATCGACTCGGAAGCCTGGCGGCTGGCCGCGCCGACGCGTTCGACGATCTCGTCGCCGCGCCTGGCGAAATCGGCGGCGAAGGCTTCGCTGCCCTCGGCGAGGCGGGAGGCGACGTCGTCGCCGACCTCGGCGAGGGCCTTGCGAATCTGCGCGCCCTGCGTGGAAAGCCGATCGATCGCGGTCGCGCCCGCGCGGTCGATGGCGATGGCGATGTCCTCGGAAGAGGCGCCAAGCGAAGCCGCGACGCGCTCGCCGACGGTCGACACGCGTTCGCTCAGGCGCTCGGCGAGGGTCTCCAGGTCGGCGGCGATCCCCTGATGGGCGCCGTCGACGGCGATGCGCACCTGGTCGCCCTGGGCGGCGATCGCGTTGCGCTGGTCGGCCATTTCGGCGATCAGCGAGCGGATGCGCCGCTCATTGTCGGAATAGGCGCGCTCAAGCGTCGAGACCTCGGAGCGCACCAGGGTTTCGAGCTCGGCGGCGCGCGCCAACGCCCGCTCCACCCCATCGCCCATCGCGGCGATTTCGCGACGAATCGCCTGGGCGAGGGTGCCGATCTGCTCGCCGGCGGCCGTCTCCGGCTCCGCCAGCCGCAACGCCACCTGGGTGATCGAGCCGGCGGAAAGGCGCATCTCCTGCACCCGCCGCGACAGCGCGACGAAACCGAAAAGCAGCAGCGGCGGGGCGAGCGCGGCGAGGCCGATCAGCACCGCCTCGGGACGCAGGAGAAAGTCGGTCGTCGACGTCGGCGTCGCCGCGCTGAAGAAGCGCGCGGCCCCGTAGGCGACGCAAAGCGCGAGCCAAACCGCCGAGGCGACGACCGCGACCGCGAACGGGACCCGGCTCGGGCGGCGCGACTGCAGGGCCTGGACGATCGGGCCGAGGGCGGCGCGGTCGTCGTTGGCGGGCGGCGCGGTCGGCCCCACGAGCGGGCGGGTCTCTTCGACTTGCGGCGGCCGACGCGCCGGCGGCGGGGCCGGGACCGGTTCGACCATCGGCGGCGCTTTCGTCGCCGCAGGCTCTGCGGGCGCCGGCTTGGCGGCCTCGGGATCGACGGCCGGCGTCGCCGTGGGGACGGCGGGTCCGTCGTCGGGGGAGAGGCTCAAGGCGTTCTCGATCGCCATCATCGCCGCGGAGACCGCGTCCTCAGCCGATTGCTTCTGCGCCATAGTGACCGCCTCTTGTGATCAATCGCGACAGCTCGCCTTCGGTCGCGACGCGCTCCCCGGCGAACCGCCGCATCTGGCCTCGCAAAGCGGCGTCGGGGAGCGTTAACCAATTGTTAGTCTACAGGCCGCGACCCGAGATTGAAACAGCCGGACCTTCGCATCCTGCAAACGTCGTTAACGCTTGAGTCACCATATTTGCCCAACGTCGTCGGGCGACAGGGGGATGACGGCGATTTCTGTGGAATTCTGCGGCCGCCGGTGGACCTTAAGGGGTCGAGGAGACGACGATGATCGCGCACCGCGCCGCGCCCGACGATCGCCGCCGTTCCAGCCCCGCCGAAGGCTCGGACGCCGCGGCGGGCGGCCCGGCGATCGACTTCGCCTTTCTCGACCGCCAGACCGCCGGCGACGCCGCGCTGGCGGCGGAGCTGCTCGATCTGTTCGACCGCCAATCGGCGGCGCTGCTGGCGCGCCTGTCGGAGCCCGGCGCGACCGCGATCCGCCGCGCCGACCTCGCTCATACGTTGCGCGGGTCGGCGGCCTCGGTCGGCGCCGGGGCCGCGGCGCGCGCCGCGCAAGCGCTCGAGGCCCTTCTGGCGCGCGGCGCAAGCGAAGGGCCGGCGCTCGAGGAGGCCTTCGCGCGCCTCGCCGCGGCGATCGGCGAAGCGCGCGCCGCGATCGCCGCTCGGCGCGGCTGAACCCCGGGCGGCGGCGCTTCGGCGGGCGCGCGGCGCGCGAAGACGGCGAATGCGCCTTCCCACGGTTGCCCGCGCGCTCTATGTAAGCCGCCCGCGGCGGCGGCGGCTTCTTCGGCTTCGGCCGGCGTGGGCGCCGGAGCCATAATCGACGAGGAAGATCCTTTCCCGATGACCAAGGTGACGTTCATTGACGCGTCGGGCGCGTCGCGCGCCGTCGAGGCGCAAGACGGTTCGACTCTGATGGAGACGGCGCTGCGCAACAGCGTCCCCGGCATCGAAGCCGAATGCGGCGGCGCCTGCGCTTGCGCCACCTGCCACGTCTATGTCGCGCCGGAATGGACCGAGGCCGTCGGCTCGGCTTCTCCAATGGAGGAGGACATGCTCGACTTCGCCGCCGACGTGCGGCCGAACTCGCGCCTGTCGTGCCAGATCCGCATCAGCGAGGCGCTCGACGGCCTCGTCGTGACCACGCCGGCGAAGCAGGGGTGAAGGCGATGGGCGACGTCATTCGCACCGACGCGATCATCGTCGGCGCCGGGCCGGTCGGCCTGTTCGCGGTGTTCGAGCTCGGCCTGCTCGACATCAAGGCGCATCTGATCGACATCCTGCCGAAGATCGGCGGCCAGTGCGCCGAGCTCTATCCGGAGAAGCCGATCTACGACATCCCCGGCTATCCGGTGATCAAAGGCCAGGGGCTGGTCGACGCGCTGGAGAAGCAGATCCATCCGTTCGGGCCGACCTTCCATCTCGGCGAGATGGTGGAGAAGCTCGAGGTTCTGGGGACGGCGGAGCGGCCGCTGTTCTGCGTCGCCACCGACGCCGGGACGACGATCGAAGCCAAGGTGGTGGTGATCGCCGCCGGCGGCGGGTCGTTCCAGCCCAAGCGGCCGCCGACGCCCGGCGTCGAGGCCTTCGAAGGCAAGAGCGTCTTCTATTCCGTGCGCAAGATCGAGCATTTCCGCGGCCGCCGGGTGGTGATCGCCGGCGGCGGCGACTCGGCGCTCGACTGGGCGCTCAACCTGCAGCCGGTCGCGAGCCGCGTCGCCCTCGTCCACCGGCGCGACGAATTCCGCGCCGCCCCGCACTCGGTCAACGCGATGCGCGGGCTGGTGGCGGAGAAGAAGATGGACCTTGTCATCGCCCAGCTCTGCGGCCTCAAGGGCGAGGGCGGCCAGCTCACGGCGGTGACGGCGCGCGGGGCCGACCAGGCGACCTTCGACCTCGCCTGCGACGACCTGCTGGCGTTCTACGGGCTGACGATGCGGCTCGGGCCGATCGCCGAATGGGGGCTGAACCTGCGCGAGAACCTCGTTCCCGTAGACGTCGCGACTTTCGAGACCAGCGCGCCGGGCATTTTCGCCATCGGCGACATCGCCACCTATCCGGGCAAGCTGAAGCTCATCCTGTCGGGCTTCCACGAGGCGGCGCTGGCGGCGCAAAAGGCGCACCGCTACGTCTATCCCGACAAGAAGCTCCTGTTCCAGTACACCACCTCGTCGACCAACCTGCAGCGCAAGCTCGGCGTGAGCTGAGCGAAGCGCAGGCGGCGTTCGCACGAAATCGCCCCGTCGGTCGATGCGGGCGAAACGCGGCGATCCCGGGTTGGCGGGGATCGAGCCGTTCGCCGCGGATCGTTTCCCCGTTTCGCTCCTCGCGACGCCTGCCGTCGCCGGCCGGCGCGTCGCCCGCTGGACCTGGCCCATCTCCGACGCCGCTCCGCTCGGGCGGCGGTCGAGCAGCCGCCCGAGCCGGTCGGCCGGTCGGCCGGGCGGGGCGGGCTGAACAGAAGCCCGGCGTCTCGTCGCAACTCGCGCCGCCTGCGCCTCACGCGCCTGGATGCGCAGGCTGTGCGCGATTTGCGACGAAACAATCCGGCCGCTTCGCGCGTATGGTGGGCGACGGCGGCGGCGCCGTCGCCATGAGGATGCGATGCACGCGACGCAAACACGCAAGGCGCCCTGGCGGGAGCGCGACGGACGCTTCTCGCCGCTGAAGGCGGTGGTTTTCGCGCTTCTGTTCGCGCCGGCGGCGTTCGTCGCGGTTCAAGCGGCGACGGGCGCGCTCGACCCCAAGCCGGTCACCGAGATGATCCACCGCTCCGGCGACTGGGCGGTGCGGCTGCTGCTGCTTTCGCTGACGGTGACGCCGCTGCGCCGTTTCGCCCAATGGCCGAAGCTGATCGCCGTGCGGCGGATGGTCGGCGTCGCCGCTTTCGCCTACGCGCTCGCCCATCTGTGCCTCTACGCCGTCGACCAGAAGCTCCGTCTCGTCCATGTCGCGAGCGAGATCGCGCTACGCTTCTATCTGACCATCGGCTTCGTCGCGCTTCTCGGCCTCGCCGCGCTGGCGGCGACCTCGACCGACGCGGCGATCCGCCGCCTCGGGGGGGCGAACTGGCGGCGACTGCACCAGCTCGTCTACGCCATCGCGCCGCTGGCGATCTTCCATTTCTATCTGCAGGCGAAGGCGGAGGTGTTCGAGCCGGTGGCGATGACCGGGCTCTATTTCATCCTCATGCTGGCGCGGCTTTTCTCCCGGCGCGGCCGGCCGGAGTGGGCGACGGCGCTCGTCGCGGCGCTGGTCGCGCCGCCCGCGACGGCGCTCGTCGAGGCGGCGTGGTGGGCGATCGTCCGCCACATCCCCTTCGCCGAGGTGCTCGCCGCCAATTTCGATCCCGACATGGCGCCGCGCCCGAGCGCGCTGGTCGCGCTCGCCGGCCTTGCGCTTTTCGCCGTCGCGCTCGCGCGCGGCCGGCGGACGTCGATCGCGCCCGCGGGGGCCGCGGAAGGCCGGAGCGCCGCGCGGCGAAGCGAGCGGGCGGCGTCGGCTCGTCAGTAGCGGGCGCCGACCGCGGTCGGGCCGTCGGGGCCGCCGAAGCGATAGGCGACGCCGGCGCCGATCACCCACGGGTCGATGTGGGCGTCGCCGGTCGCGCCGAGAGCGCGGACTTTCCAGTTCGGCTCGATGCCGATGCGCTCGACGTCGAAGGTGAGGCCCCAGTGCCGGTTGATCATGTAGTCGAAGCCGATCTGGCCGGCGAGGCCCCAACTGTCCTCGACATGCAGCGTGTACGGCAGTCGGCTGTTCGTCTTGACGTCAAAGAAGTGCGCGTAATCGACGCCGACGCCGACGTAGGGCTGGAACGCGCCGAAGTCGGTGAAGTGGTATTGCGCGAAGACGGTCTCCGGCACCGCCCAGGCGTGGCCGACGGTTCCGCCGAGCATGGGGATGTTGAGGGCGGCGTAGGACACGCAGCAGACCGCCTGGACGGAGAGATTTTTGGTGAAGAAGTAGGACGCCTCGACCACCGGGATGAACTCAGAACCGACTTTGACGTCGGCGTCGACCAGACTGGGGATGTAGGGGGATGTCGAGATCTTTCCCGTCCCGTCCGGTCGGACGTAAACGCCCTTGAGGCGAATGAGGAACGGGTCGAACGGCTCGGCGACGGGCGGAGGCGCGCTCTCCAACAGCGGCGCGTTGGCTAGATCGCCGGCCAGCGCCGGCGCGCTCGCTTGCGCGATCGCCACTGCGGCGAGAACGCACGCGACAGACGCGGTCATCATCATGCTCGCTTCCCCCCTAGCCCTGCCGGGCGCGATTGATCGCCGCCCCTCGCGCGGTCTCCGTTCTCGCCGCAGGCCGCTTTCTTTCGAGGCGAGCCCGTTCGCCGGCGCCGGGACCGGGGAAGAACCCTATTCGTATGAAATCTCAATGTGAACGAGCGTCATCCGAAAGTATCATGCGGCAATAGGTCGCTGCGCTTCTTCGATTTTGTGCGTTCCGCTTCGTCGATCGCGCAAAACAACAGCGAGGAAACTGCGTTTCGCGCCAGCGCGAAACGTCGCTCCGCTTCAGCCGCGCTTGCCGGCGCCGAACAGGAACGGCGCGACGTCGGCGACGCCCGGCGGCTTGTCGATCATGAACGGGGCGGGGCGGCAGAGCGCCATCGCCGACAACCCGACGCGCGCGGTGAGCAGGCCGTTGAGCACGCCTTCGCCCATGCGCGCGGAGACGCGCGAGGCGACGCCGTGGCCGACGATCTGTTGCAGCACGCTATCGCCGACCGCCATGCCGCCGGTGATGGCGATATGGGCGAAGATCGAGCGCGACAGCTTGACGAAGCCGAGAAAGCCCGGTCGGCCGCCGTAAAGCTCGGCGATGCGGCGCGTCAACCTTACGATCTGCGCCGTGACGAAGAGGACGTCGAGGACGGCGCGCGGACTGATCGCGGTCACCATCGACACCCGCCGCGCGGCCGTGGCGATCTCCGCCTGCGCTCTCGTGTCGAGCGGGCGCAGCAGCGCGCGCTCGGCGACGTCGATGAGGTCGCGGCCGTCGACGATGGCGCGGCTCGCCTCGGCGACCTCGGCGCGTCCGCGCGCCGCTTCGGCGCGGCCCTGGTAGAGGGCGGCGAGCCGGGCGACCAGCGCTCGCGCCGCCTCGCGGTCGTCGCTCGCGCGCGCCCGCGCCAGCGCCGCGTGCAACTCGGCGATGCGGCGCTGGCGCATCAGCGCCGCGATCTCGCGCGCCGCCAGCCCGACCACGCCGACCGCCAGCAGCGCGGCGAAGATAAGGCCGATCGCGCCGAGCGCCTGCGCGCGGGCGTAGAGGCGCTGCAGCAGATCGTTGACCCACAGGCCGACGCCGAGCGAAACGAGGCCGCCGAGCCCGGTCCACGCCAACGTCGACAGCCGCAGCCGCCCGCGCCGGCGCGCGCCCTCGGCGGGCGCGACGACGTGCGCGGCGTCGTCGAGCGGCTCGTCGGCGAACGTCGGGATCTCCGCGCTCTCGGAGCGCACGACGGCGCTCGGCGCGGCCGGCGCGGGCGCGTCGTCGACGGCGACGCGCTCGTCGTCGAGGCGAAAGGCGCGCGGACGGGGGCGGCGCTCGCTCATGCCAATCGGTCTCCGAACAGGAATTGCAGCGCGCGGTCGAGGCGGATGTGAGGCGCCGGCGCGCCGGGCGCCGTCGCCGGCGGGCGAAAACGCAGGAAACGCCAGTCGGCGTCGGCCTCGGGCTGCGCCAGCGCCTCGCCGGCGAACGCCGCCTGCGGGTCTTCGGGCAATTGCCCGGGGAACACCGCCGCCTCGGCGACGCCGTCGAACACCTGGTCGCCGAGCCGCTCGCCCTTTTCTGGCGTGCCGACGATCGCCGGCAGAATCTCGCCGGCGTGGCGCAGCTCGGCTTCGCGGGTCGCGCGCACGGCGGAAAGCGCGATGACGTCGACCGCCGCGCCGACGCCCTCGGCGCGCGCGATGGCGCGGCCGGTCAACGCGCGCAGGATCGCCTCCAGCCGGTCGTGGCTTACGTGGTGCAGATGGTCGGCCTTGGTCGCGGCGAACAGGATGCGGTCGACGCGCGGGCGGAAGATCGAGGCGAAAGTCGAGGCGCGGCCGACGCGGAAGGCGCGCGTCACCTCAACGAGCGCGTTCTCGAGGTCGGCGAGCGCCGTCGGCCCCGAATTCAGCGCCGCCAGCGCGTCGACCAGCACGATCTGGCGGTCGAGGCGGGCGAAATGGTCGCGGAAGAACGGTCGCGCCACATGGGTCTTATAGGCCTCGTAGCGCCGCTCCATCATCGTTGCGAGCGAGCCCGGCGCGGCGACGACGCCCTCGTCGAGTGGCAGCGGCGCGAAGGTGAGCGCCGGCGAGCCGGCGAGCTCGCCCGGCATGAGGAAGCGGCCGGGCGGCAGGGTCGACAGCGCGTAGAGGTCGGCGCGCGCCTTGCCGAGATAGGCGGTGAACAGCGCCGCGGCCTTCCGCGCCGTCTCCTCCTCCGCCTCGGCGGCGGGGTCGAGGCTCGACAGGAACAAGTTCCACTCGGCGGCGAGCGGCGCGCGCGCCGGCGCGCGGACCGCCGCGATCGTCTCGCGCGACCATTCGGCGTAGGACTTGCCAAGCAGCGGCAGGTCGAGCAGCCACTCGCCGGGATAGTCGACCAGGTCGAGCGTGAGGGTCGAAGCGCGCGCGCCCCAGGCGGCGGCGCGCTCGAACTCGATGGCGAGCCGCAGTTGCGAGATGCGGCTGGTCGAGTGCGGCCAATGGCGATCGGGTCCGGCGAGCGCGGCGCGGTGCTCCTCGTAGGCGAAGCGCGGCACCGCGTCGTCGGGCTGCGGCTCGAGATAGGCGCGGGCGATGCGTCCTTCGGCCGCGGCGCGCAGCACCGGCAGCCGGCCGCGGTTGATCAGGTTGTCGATGAGCGCGGTGATGAAGACGGTCTTGCCGGCGCGGGAAAGTCCCGTCACGCCGAGCCGCACCGCGCCGCCGGCGAAATAGTCGGCGAGCGAGCGCGCCGCCACGCTCGCCTCGAAAGCCAGATCGGAGAAAAAAGACAAAGGAACGCCTGCGCGAAGCGGGAATGGGCGGCACTTTAGGACGGGGCGGGGCGGGTGTGAAAGGGGCAGGGCGGCCCGGCGACGTCAAGCCGCCCTTCGGGCGGCTCCTGCCCTTCGCTCCGGTCCTTCGGGCGATTCCGCCGAGCCCGGATCAGGCAGGCGGTTTCGTAGCCGCCAGGCGCTCCAATGCCTCGCCGGCGAGCCGGTAGACCGTCCAGTCGGACATCGGCTCGGCGCCGAGGGAGCGGTAGAAGCCGATCGCGCAGCGGTTCCAGTCGAGCGCCCACCATTCCATGCGCCCGCAGCCGCGCGCGACGGCGAGGCGCGCCAGGTGGGCGAGCAGCAGCTGGCCGTAGCCCTCGCCGCGCTTGTCGGGGCGGACGTAGAGGTCCTCGAGATAGAGCCCCGGCTTCCCGAGGAAGGTCGAGTAGTTGTGGAAGAAAAGCGCGAAGCCGACCCGCTCGCCGCCTTCCTCGACGAAAACGCACTCCGCGTATCGGCGCGCTCCGAATAGCGTCTCGCGCAGCGCCTCCTCGGTGGCGACGACCTCATGGGCAAGCTTCTCGAACTTCGCCAGCTCCCTGATGAAGCCGAGGATGTCGGGAACGTCGGCGACGCCCGCTTCAACGATCCGCGCGTTGTTCATGGCGAGGGGCTCTTTTTGAAATGGCTAGGCGAGGCGAGCGCGTTGCTTACGCTGGAAAGCCGATCGGCGTCCAATGGCGGTTGGCGCCGCGGCGCGGAACCGCGGGAATGGATTTCGGCGGCGAGGCATAAAACTGCGAATTTTCAGCGAGGCCGCGCGCTGCGGGGGCGTGGATCGCGGTTCGCGTAAATCGCGATTTCGGAGGCCGTCACCGTTATTGTCACCGTTATTCCCGTTATTCGTTATTATTTCCGAAGCGCGGCGACCCTTGCAGACGCGGCCGTCGGCCGCGTCTGCGCGCGCGGAGGGCGTCGCGTCCCGGCGGGCGGGCTCGGCCTCACCGCGACAGCCACAGCGTTCCGACGACGAGGGTCAATACGGTCAGCGGGGCGCCCGCCTTGAAGTACTCCCAGAAGCTGATCGACACGCCCCGCGACCCCGCTTTCTCCACCACGATGAGATTGGCGATCGAGCCGAGGATGGTGAAATTGCCGGCGAGCGTCGAAGCCATCGCCACCGTGAGCCACGCCGTGTCGTGGCTCGGCAGCGCGTCGACGAACGGCCGAATCACCAGCACGGCGGGAACGTTGCTGACGACGTTCGACAACACCGCCGTCGTCAGGCTCAACACGGGAACCTGATCGAGACGCAGCCGGCTTGCGGCGGCGAGCGCGTCCGGCGTCAGCAACGCGCGTTGCGCGCCGGCGACGATGATGAACAGGCCGACGAACATCAACAGCAGCGACCAATCGACTTCCGCATAGATGCGCTCGCTCTTCAGCCGGGTCAGCAGCAGCAGGCCACCCATGACGATCGCCGCCTTGGCGGCCGGCTGGCCGGCGAAGAACAGGGCGACCATGATCGCCGTCGCCGCGAGCGCGCGCGCCAGCAGCGCCTTTTCGACGCGAACGGCGCGAGGCGCGGCGGCGAGCCGGTCGCCGACGAAGAACTCGTCGCGGTAGGCGAGCGCCAGCAGCAGGATCGTCAGCGCCAGCCCGGCGAGGGCGATCGGCGTGAGCGCCGCGGCGAACTGCAGATACGACAGATGCGAGAAGCTGCCGATCATGATGTTCTGCGGGTTGCCGGTGATGGTGGCGGTGGAGCCGACGTTCGAGGCCATGGCGACCGCAAGCAGATAAGGCGTCGGCTTGCGCTTCAAATCGAGCGTCAATTCCAACACCAGCGGCGCCAGCACGAGGCAGATCGCGTCGTTGACCAGGAACGCGGAAAAGAGGCCGGAAAAGACGGTGACGGCGGCGAGCAGGACGATCGGACGGTGAACGTGGCGCGCCACCCAGGCGTTGACCAGCCCGAAAAAGCCGGAGAGACGGAGATTGGCGACGACGATCATCGCGCCGAGCGCCAGGACGATCGTGCCGGCGTCGACCGCCCGGTCCGCCTCGTCGAGCGTCAGGACGCCGGAGACCACCATCAGGCAGCCGCCGACCATGGCGACGCCTGCGCGGTCGACGCCGAGGCCGGGAATCTTGCCGATGGCGAGCGCCAGATACGATCCGACGAAGATCGCGCCGGCTGCGAGCTTGACGGCGTCGCTGCCGAAAACGCTTCTGGGCGCTGCGAAAGTCGCGACGGCGGCCACCACCGCCAGCGCCACCGTGGCGCCGACGAGCCCGATCGCCAGGCGCTCGACGTGGGTCGCTCGCGCCGCCAGCGTGGCGGATCCCTGACCCATCCTGGCGAGGCGCTGGTCCGCTTTGCGGCGCGCGGCGGCGGCGCGCTCAGGCTCAGGCGTTTGCGCCGGCGTCGCCGCGACGCCCGCGCTCTCGGTCGTCGGCTCGGCGCCGCCGACGTAGCGCGCCCAAAGAATCAATAGGCGACCGAGCCACGCCGACAGCAACGCCATGAAGGCGAGCAGCGCGCTGAGGCCGAGGCGAAGGTCATCGTAATAAAGGACGGCCTCGACCCGGGTCATCGTCCACGCCGTCAGAAAAGGAATCGGGCCGGGCAGCGGGCAGGCGCGGAGCAGCAGGGTCTGCTCCGGCGAGGCGGACTGACGATCGACCGGCCGTCCGTCCTGCGCGGCCTGCTCGTTCGCCGCCTCGATGGAATCGCGCTCGGCGACAGGCAAGTCGGTCTTGGGGCCGGCGCCCACATAGGTGGGGAAGGCGTAGGCGAGCGAGCCGACACCCTTCCTCCAGACGCCGCCCTCGAGGCCGCTTTGCCCCGCCAAGGCGAGGGCGACGGCGCTCGCCAGCTCGGAACGGAGTCTCTCGTCCGAAGGGGCGGGCGACGGCCCGGACCATTCAGCGGCGTAGACGCCGTAACGCTCCCGGACCGAGTCGCACCCTTGCGCGACGGCCGTCTCGGCGCGGCCGACCCGGGCCTCGGTCGATTGCTGATAGAGTTCCGCCAGCAGCGCCGCGACCGCGACGCAGGCGATGAGCGAAAGCGCCCAGAGGCCGAAGAGGCGGAGCCGGAGGCTGGTCTTGGTCATGACGTCGTCGCCTCCGGCGGCGGGGAGGGAACGCGGCGATCGCGGTTTCGGTTGGAGGGCGCCGACCGCGCGGAGGCAGCCGTCGCTGCGGAATCAATTGGAAGGGGACATATCGAGGAGGTAGTCTAGCCAACAAGGCCCGATTGTCACGTAGGTCGGGCTCAATCTGGCCAACGGAGCTGTCAAATTCGCGGGAGCGACTCGTGTCGTAACGTCGCCGCTCCTTCCCGTGCGGCCGTCGGCCGCGTCTGTACGTGCGCGCGCGGCGGGCGTCGCGTCCCGCCGGGCGCGGTCGGCGACCGCCCCTCACAGCGCCATCGCCGCCTTCAGGCGCTCGTCGACCTTGTCGATGAAGCCCTCGGTCGTCAGCCACTTCTGCTCGGGGCCGATCAGCAGCGCGAGGTCCTTGGTCATGAAGCCGGATTCCACCGTCTCGACGCAGACGCGCTCGAGCGTCTGGGCGAAGCGCGCCAGCGCGGCGTTGTCGTCGAGCTTGGCGCGGTGGGCGAGGCCGCGCGTCCAGGCGAAGATCGAGGCGATCGAGTTGGTGGAGGTCTCGCGGCCCTTCTGGTGCTCGCGATAGTGGCGCGTCACCGTGCCGTGCGCGGCCTCGGCCTCGACCGTGCGCCCGTCGGGCGTCATCAGCACGCTGGTCATCAGGCCGAGCGAGCCGTAGCCTTGCGCCACCGTGTCGGACTGCACGTCGCCGTCGTAATTCTTGCACGCCCACACGTAGCCGCCCGACCACTTCAGCGCCGATGCCACCATGTCGTCGATCAGGCGGTGCTCGTAAGCGATGCCCGCGGCGACGAACTTCGCCTTGAACTCGTTGTCGTAGACCTCCTGGAAGAGGTCCTTGAAGCGCCCGTCGTAGGCCTTGAGGATGGTGTTCTTGGTCGACAGGTAGACCGGATACTTGCGGCTCAGGCCGTAGTTGAGGGAGGCGCGGGCGAAATCGCGGATCGATTCGTCGAGGTTGTACATGGCGAGCGCGACGCCTGCGCCCGGGAACTTGAACACTTCCTTCTCGATCACCTGGCCGTCGTCGCCCTCGAAGCGGATGGTCAGCCGGCCCTTGCCGGGGACCTTGAAATCGGTGGCGCGGTACTGGTCGCCGAAGGCGTGGCGGCCGACCACGATCGGCTTCGTCCAGCCGGGCACCAGCCGCGGCACGTTCCGGCAGAGGATCGGCTCGCGGAAGATCACGCCGCCGAGGATGTTGCGGATGGTGCCGTTCGGGCTCTTCCACATCTGCTTGAGATGGAACTCCTTCACCCGGGCCTCGTCGGGGGTGATGGTCGCGCATTTGACGCCGACGCCGCAGGCCTGGATGGCGTGCGCGGCGTCGACCGTCACTTGGTCGTTGGCGGCGTCGCGATGCTCGATCGAGAGGTCGAAGTACTGCAAGTCGACGTCGAGATAGGGCCGGATGAGCTTTTCGCGGATAAGCCGCCAGATGATGCGGGTCATCTCGTCGCCGTCGAGCTCGACGATCGGCTGGCTCACTTTGATCTTGGGCATCGGCGCCGTGTTCCATCCTTATGCGCGGGCGAAAGAGGGCGCCCGCTATAGCATCGCCCCTTGGGCGGCGAAAGCGCTGCTTTTGGCGGATTCGACGGGGCGTTTACCCTTCGCGAAGGAAGCGCTTGATCGTTCGTCGGCCAAGCGGGAAACCACTGCCTTCAAGCGAGCGTCCGCATCGCCGGCTTGCTCGCGGAGGCGGCCTTGTACGTTTACGACGACGATCCGTTTCTGAAGGAGCACAACCGACGCAAGGAGCGCCGCCGCGCGACGCGGCTGCGCGCCTGGGCCGATCCGGGCGGCGTCGCGCCGGTGGTCGACTGCGTGATCCACGACCTTTCCGAGAGCGGCGCCAACGTCGCCGGGGCGGACGGCCGCGAGGTGCCCGAGACGTTCCGCCTCGATCTCGACACCGCCCATCCGATCGGAGAGGCGCGCGTGGTCTGGCGCAACGGGGCGGCGGCGGGCGTCGCGCTCTCGCGCGCGAAGAAAGGCTGAGCGCGGCCCGCGCCTCGGTCGCGCCTACCCCTCGATCGGCGGCTCGCCGCGCTCGAGGAAGCCTTCCAGCCAATGGATGTCGTACTGGCCGTTCTGCACGTCGGCGTTGCGAACGAGGGCGCGGAACAGCGGCAGCGTGGTGTCGATCCCGTCGACGACGAACTCGTCGAGGGCGCGGCGCAGCCGCATCAGCGCCTCGGTGCGGTTGCGTCCCTGCACGATCAGCTTGCCGACCAGCGAATCGTAGTAGGGCGGGATGACGTAGCCCTGGTAGGCGGCCGAGTCGACGCGCACGCCGAGGCCGCCGGGCGGGTGGAAATAAGCGATGCGGCCGGGCGACGGCATGAAGGTGCGCGGGTGCTCGGCGTTGACGCGGCACTCGATCGCCGCGCCTTGGAAGCGCACCTCCTCCTGCGTCATCGGCAGCGGCGAGCCGGCGGCGATCTTGATCTGCTCGTTGATCAAGTCGATGCCGGTGGTCATCTCGGTCACCGGATGCTCGACCTGGATGCGGGTGTTCATCTCGATGAAGTGGAAGGCGCCGTCCTCGTAGAGGAACTCGACCGTGCCGACGCCGACGTAGCCGAGCTCGGCCATCGCCCGCGCGACCACGCCGCCGATCTGGTCGCGCTGCTCGGCGTTGAGCGCGGGGGAGGGGCTCTCCTCCCACAGCTTCTGGTGGCGGCGCTGCAGCGAGCAGTCGCGCTCGCCGAGGTGGATGGCGCGTTGGCCGTCGCCCAGCACCTGGATCTCGATGTGGCGCGGCTTGGCGAGATACTTCTCGAGATAGATGGCGTCGTCGCCGAAGGCCGATTTCGCTTCGAGCTTGGCCTTGGCGAGCGCGTCGACGAGCTCCTCGGCGGATTTGGCGACCCGCATGCCGCGTCCGCCGCCGCCCGCCGCCGCCTTGACGATCACCGGATAGCCGATCTCCGCGGCGACCCGCACCGCCTCGGCGTCGTCGACGATGGCGCCGTCCGATCCGGGGACGCAGGGGATGCCGAGCCGCGCGGCGGTGCGCTTCGCCTCGATCTTGTCGCCCATCAGGCGGATGTGCTCCGGCTTGGGGCCGATGAAGGCGATGTGGTGCTCGGCGAGGATTTCGGCGAAGCGGGCGTTCTCGGCGAGGAAGCCGTAGCCCGGATGGACGGCGTCGGCGCCGGTGATCTCGCAGGCGGCGACCAGGGCGGGCACGTTGAGATAGCTGTCGCGCGCCGGCGGCGGGCCGATGCAGACGCTCTCGTCGGCGAGCTTGACGTGCATCGCCTCCTTGTCGGCGGTCGAGTAGACGGCGACGGTGGCGATGCCGAGCTCCTTGGCCGCGCGCAGCACGCGAAGCGCGATCTCGCCGCGGTTGGCGATAAGGATCTTATCGAACATGGCCGACGGCTCCTCGCGACGCCAAGCTCATTCGATGACCATCAACGCCTGACCGTATTCGACCGGCGCGCCGTCCTCGACCAGCACATGCGTGACCGTCCCCCCCCGCGGCGCGACGATCTCGTTGAAGGTCTTCATCGCTTCGACCAGCATGATCTTGTCGCCCGCTTTCACCGCGGCGCCGATCTCGACGAACGGCTTCGCCTCCGGGCTTGGCCTCAGATAAGCGGTGCCGACCATCGGCGACTTGACCGCGCCGGGGCTTTCGGCGGGCGCGACCGGCGCCGGGGCCGCGGTCGCTTCCGGCGCTGCGGCGGCGGGCGCCGGCGCGGCGACGAAATGATTCATCGCGATCGAAGGGCGCTCGCGCGCGACGCGGATGCGCACGCCCTCGCGTTCGACCTCCACTTCGCTCAGATCCTTCGCCGCCGCGATCTCGGCGAGCGCTTCGATGACCGATAGATCGAGCGCGCCGAACGACGGCGCCTCGCCGGGTTTGCCCGACGGTTTTTTTGTGAGCACGTGCGGACCCCTCGCGCGCGACCTGTAAGTTGAACCGGCGGTGCTATAGCCCGCCCGCCCTCTCAAATAAAGAGCGCGGGCGAGCGGCCGCGGCGCCTGGGGATTGGGAGAAACTACATCCTGTCGTATGACGTTTGCGCTCTGCGGAACCGCCGGGCGGCGTCCGAGGGCGCTTCGCCGGCGCGTCGGCGAAGCGCCGCGCGCCGCCCGATCGGCGCCGCGGAAAGCGAGGAAATCGCTTCGCGCCAAGAAGTTGGCGCCACGGTTGGCGGGCGGAGCGGCGCCCTTCGGGCGCGCGCTCAACCCTTCGCCGCCCACACCCGCACGTCGTGGAACGCCGCGCCGCCGAATGGCGCGATCGCATCGTCGCCGGTCAGGACGTTGATCCCGCGGCCGTCGAGGAACGACGACGGCGGCCAGATCCCTTCGCTGACGATCAGGCCCTTCGACACGGCGGCGGAGGCGAGCGCGTGCAGACGCACCTCTCCGCGCGCGTTGCCGAGCCGCGCGACCTCACCGTCGGCGAGGCCGAGCCGCGCGAGGTCGTCGGGGTGCATCAGCGCGGTCGGCCGACGCTCGCGGGCGCGCGAAGTCGGCGTCTCGGTGAAGCTCGAGTTGAGGAAATTGCGCGCCGGCGAGGTGGCGAGCTTGAACGGATGGGCCGCGTCGGCCGCCTCGTTGACCGGCCAATGGTCGGGAAGCGTCGGCATGTCGCGCCACGGCCCCTTGAGGCCGTCGTTGGCGTAGGGCGCGTTCGGCCAGTCGGCGCGGAAGTGGAATTTGCCGTCGGAATGGGCGAAGCCGTTGAGGAAATGCGCCTCTTCGAACGGCGGCTGACAGTCGAGCCAGCGCGCCGCCTCGAGCTCGGCGAGCGTCCCGCGGCCGGAAGCGCGCAGCGTCCAGTCGATGATCTCGCGCGGCGTCATCTCGAAGCCCGGGTGGCGCGCGCCGAGGCGGCGGGCGAGCGCGACCACCACTTCGTGATTGGAGCGGCAACCCTCGGGCGGCTCGATCGCCTTGGGGCCGAACTGCAGATACTGATGGCCGCCGCCGGCGTAGAGGTCGTCGTGCTCGAGGAACATCGTCGCCGGCAGGACGACGTTGGCGTAGCGGGCGGTGTCGGTGAGGAACTGCTCGTGAACGCAGACGAACAGGTCTTCTCGCGAAAATCCGCGCCGCACCTTCTCCTGGTCCGGCGCGACGGCGAGCGGGTTGGTGTTCTGGATCAGCATCGCCTTGACCGGCCCGCCGCCCTTCAGCGCCTCGCGCTCGCCGGTGAGCGCGGCGCCGACGCGCGACTGGTCGAGCAGGCGCACGCTCTCGTCGAGGGCGTCGAGGCCCTCGATCATGGTCTTGTCGAGCTTGAAGACGCCGCTGTTGGAGAGGAAGGCGCCGCCGCCCTCGTGCGCCCAGGCGCCGGAGACCGCCGGGACGCACAGCGCCGCGTGCATGTTCGCCGCGCCGTTGCGCTGGCGGGAAAAGCCCAAGCCGAGGCGGAAGAAGGTCCGCTTGTGGCGGCCGATCAGCGCCGCGAACTCCTCGATCGCCTCCGCGGGGAGGCCGGTGATCGCGCTCGCCCATTGCGGCGTGCGCGTCTTCAAGTGCGCTTCCAGCGCCTCGGGCGCGTCGGCGTAGCGCGCCATGTAATCGCGGTCGGCGAAGCCGTCGCGGAAGAGGACATGCATGAGGGCGCAGGCGAGCGCGCCGTCGCTTCCCGGCTTGAGGCGCAGCGCCACGTCGGCCTGGCGCAGGGTCTCGGTTTCATAGATGTCGATGGCGACGATCTTCGTCCCGCGCTCCTTGCGGGCCCGGGTCGCGTGGGTCATCAGGTTGACCTGGGTCGCGACCGCGTTGGTCCCCCAGATGACGATGACGTCGGACTTCGCCATCTCGCGCGGATCGGCGCCGGCGATGCGGCCTGCGCCGGCGAGATAGCCCGGCCAGGCGGCCCCGACGCAAATCGTGCCGAAGAAGCGCGAATAGCGCTTGACGCTGGTCAGGCGCTCGACGCCGTCGCGCATCACCAAGCCCATTGTGCCGGCGTAGAAATAAGGCCACACGCTTTCGCCGCCGAAGCGCCGCTCGGCGTCGAGAAACTTTTCGGCGACGAGGTCGAGCGCGTCGTCCCAGCCGATCGGCTCGAACTGGCTGGCGCCCTTGGGGCCGACGCGCTTGAGCGGCCGGGTCAGCCGATCGGGGTGGTGGATGCGCTCGGCGTAGCGCGCCACCTTGGCGCAGACGACGCCCGCCGTATAGCGCTGGTCCGGCGCGCCGCGGATGCGGCCAATCCGTCCCTCTTCGAGCAGGTCGACGTCGAGGGCGCAGACCGAAGGACAATCATGCGGACAGACGGAGTGACGTCGAACGACATCCTCCTCCGCAGCGGGGGGCGCGTTAGCCATCGCCGGCACTGTGGCCAAACCGCGAGGGATTCGCAAGCGCGCACAAAAGCTCTCGCGGCTGACGCCCGCCTCGAGCGAGCTTCAGCCGCGCCGCCGCCGGCGGTCTAGCGACGACCGCCCATCTCCGGCGCTCTAACGCTTACCGCGGAGTCGCTCAGACCCCGCGCGAGCCCCTTGACCAAAGCGCCTCCGGCCGCATCCGCGTCGCGCTGGGCGGCGAGAATCGCACTGACTTGCCAGCGCCACACCGACTCGTCGGGGCCGCTCGCCGGCCTGTCGGCGCCGACGCTCGCTCCCGCGAGGACGATAACTGCGAGGGTGGGTATGAATGGCTTGAGCATGCGCTTCTCCTCGCAAGCTCAGTTCTATTATTATTATTGTCGGCGGTCCTTGGCCGGCCGTCTTCGCCCCCAGGCGCACGCTTCGCGTTTGAGAAGCGATAGCTTAATTCGACTATAGAAATGTGACCGCGTTGAGGCCGCCTCAGCCGCCCGCCTCTTCGTCGCGCAATAATTCCGCCGCCATGGCGCGCGTCACCGGCTTGCCGCGCGCCAGCGCCTCGCGGTCGAGCGCGGCGACGATCGCCCGCGCGGCGTCGAGCGAACGCTCGAGGCGCAGCGCGACATAGGAGACCACCGCCCGGTCGACGACCAGCTGGCGGTCGCTGAACAGCTTGAGCAGCACCGCGGCGATCAACTCGGGGTCGGGCGCGCCGAGCGAGACGATCGGCGCGAGGCGGAGCCGCGAGAGGAGGTCGGCGGTCTTCAGGCCCCAGCCGTCGGGCGCGGCGCGCGCGGTCAACAGCAGGTCCGCGCCGCTTTCGCGCGCGAGGTTGAGCAGGTGCAACAGCGCCGCCTCCTCGCCGCCGACGCGGTCGGCGTCCTCGATCAGCAGCGCCGGCGCGCGGGCGAGCTCGGCGAGCGGCGCGTCGGCGAGCCGATCGCCGGCGACGAGGCGGGCCGCCGCCGCGCGCGCCCAAATCGCGCCGAGGTGGCTCTTGCCGGCGCCGCTCGGGCCGGCGAGCATCAGCATGCGGCTCGGCCAGTTCGGCCAGGCGAGAATCGCGCCGAGCGCCGCGGCGTTGCAGGGCGCCTCGAGGAAATCCTCGCGCGCGTAGCTCGGCTGGTGGGGCCAGTCGAGCGTCAGCTGTCGCGGCGGGGGGCTCACGGCTCGATCCTCTCGGACGCGGCGCCGAGGTAGAGCGGGCTCTTGCGATAGAGCGCGATGAGATGGCGCGCCAGCACGCCGAGCGTCGCCGCGGCGGGGACGGCGATGAGCAGGCCGGTGAAGCCGAACAATTCGCCGAAGGCGAACAGCGCGAACATCAGCCACACCGGATGCAGGCCGATCGATCCGCCCACCAGCTTGGGAGAAACGACGTTGCCTTCGAGGAACTGCCCGACGCCGACGACGCCGAGGGCGAAAAAGAACAGCGTCATGCTCGGCCAGCCCTGGACCAGGGCGACGCCGAGCGACAGGACGAGCGCGGTGAGCGAGCCGACGTAGGGAATGAAGCTCAACACGCCGGCGATCAGGCCGATGAGGAAGCCGAAGTCGAGGCCGATCAGCGTCAACCCGATTCCGTACCACAGGCCGAGAAACAGGCAGACCAGCGATTGACCGCGAATGAAGCCGGCGAGCGCGTGGTCGATATCGCGCGCGAGGACGCGCAGGCGGTCGCGGTGGTCGAGCGGCAGCCAGCCGTCGATGGTCGCGATCATCTTGTTCCAGTCGACCAACATGTAGAAGGCGACGACCGGCGTGACCACCAGAAGCGAGAAAAAGCTGAACACCGCCGCGCCGCCGGAGGCGAGCGACCGCGCCGCGTCGAGCAGCCAGCGGGCGCCCTGGGAGACGAAGTCGCCGACCGACTTCTGCACCTGCTCGGCGGTGAGCGAGGCGCCGAGGCCGAGCGAGTTGAGCCATCCGCTGTTGACGCGGCGCAGGATCGCGTTGCCTTGGTCGACCGCCAGCGCCTGCAGACGCATCGCGTAGTCGGGCAGATTCTGGATGAAGACGATGAGCTGATTGCTGAGGATTGGCGCGAGCAGGACGAGGAACAGCATCGCTGCGATCGCGAACGCCGCGAGGATGGTCAGCGAGGCGGCCAAGCGGCCGAGGCCGAGCCGCTCGAGGCGGGTGACGACCGGGTCGAGAAGATAGCCGAGGGCGAAGCCGGCGGCGAAAGGCGTCACCGCCGAGCCGAGCGCGTGCAGGAGATAGCCGGCGGCTGCGAGCGTCGCGGCCCAGATGAGGATCTGGCGTTCGAGGCTCACGGCGTCCGCTCTCCGCGCGCCGACGCGCGGCCTCGGCGCGATTGGATCGGCCGGCCGCGATCGCGGTCGAGAAGCAGGGCGGGGCGAGGGGTCACGGCGCGGGCCTCAGTCGGTCATGTGATGCAGCCAGTATGCGACATAGACCCCGCCCGAGGCGAGCGTCGAAGCGGCGACGATCAGCGTGAAGGCGGGCTGCGCCGCCGATGCGTCGAAGCCGAACGCCTTCGCGGCGAGCACGAAGGCGGCGAAGGCGATCTGCACGGCGGTGTTGAGCTTGGAGATGCGCGCCGGCCGGATCTCGACCGGGTTGGCGAGCAGCCACGACACCAGCACCGCGAACATGATCATCAAGTCGCGCGACACGACGAGAATCGTCAGCGCCGGCCATAGGGCGCCGATCAACGCCAAGGCGACATAGATCGAGATCAAGAGCGCCTTGTCGGCGAGCGGATCGAGATAGGAGCCGAGCTCGCTGCGCAGGTCGAAACGCCTGGCGATGAAGCCGTCGACGGCGTCGGAGACGCCCGCCGCGACGAAGACGATGAACGCCTCGACGAAGCGCTGCGAGACGATCATCGCCACCACCAGCGGCGTCATCAACAAACGCGCCAGCGTGACGAGGTTGGGCAGGTTGGCGATCAGCTGCGAAAGATTCATGGCGAGCCCGCGCCCCGGCGACGCTTGTGGGTCGCGCGCCGCCGCGGCGGAAACTCGACGCTTCCGGCGTCCGCGGCGACTCGTCGCCAGCGACGAAACACTCTTGCGCAGATTCGCGCCGAGCGCCATTGTCGCCGCGCCGGGCCGGCGCGCCCATGGGCCCCGCAGAGGGGGCGCGCGCCAAAGCGCTCGTCGCGATGCAATCGACGGAACCATTCAGGTTTGGTTCACGCGGCGCCGGTTATGAAGAGCGCGATCCGCCGCCAATTCAGGCGGCCGAGGACAGTGGAGGATCTCCATGAGCAAGCTTCTCGCCGCGGTCGGTCTTTCGACGGCGCTCGCAGCGTCGGCCGCGCTGCCGTTCGCGGGCGCCGCCGAGGCCGCGATGATCTTCGGCGGAACCGACGCGAGCGCGCTGCATCAGATCGCGCCGATCGAAAAGGCGCAGTTCTTCTGGGGCGGCTACAACTACTGCTGGTACGACGACGCCTGGAATGGCCCCGGTTGGTACTGGTGCGGCTACGCCTGGAACCACGGCTTCGGCTGGGGCGGCCCCTATGGCTGGCGCCACTGGCGCCATCCGGGCTGGGGCCCGGGTCCGGGCCCGCATCCCGGCTTCGGCCCGCATCCCGGCTTCGGTCCGCATCCTGGCTTCGGTCCGCATCCTGGCTTCGGTCCGCATCCCGGCTTCGGTCCGCATGGCGGCCCGGGTCCGCACGGCGGCCCGCATCCGCATCCCTGAGCGAAGCTGAAGGCAGGCGGCTTCGGCGCGCGCCGAAGCCGCCGCTCCGGCCGATCTATCAGCAGGAAGATGCAAAGCGCGGCGGCCCTTCGGGGCCGCCGTTCGCGTAAAGGGGTTGCGCGAGCGCGGGCGCGCTCAGTTCTGGCTATAGGCGGCCAGCGCCTGGGCGAGGATCGACAGACCCGCGGTCGAAGCGCCGCCGGCCTCTTCGTCGCCGCTCAGCGCGACGTCCAATTCCTGCCGTCCGTGAGACGACGAAGGGGTCGGCCTGCGCGATCGCGCATTCGTGGTCGGACGGTTGATCTCGCCTTTCGCGCGCGCGGAGTCGGCGTCGTAGGCGACATTGGAAACGATGGCGAGCGGCATGGCGTGAGCCTCAACGTGAGCGCTCCGCGGCCTTCATGGCGGCGCGGGCCAATCCTGATCGGCCCCTCTTTTCAGCGCGTCAAACTGACTCCGAATCATCCCGGCGAGATCACTGTTGGAGCAAAGTGTTAACGGACGGTTAAAAGAACCTGGCGCGCGAGCGCGCGCCCCAGGGCGCCGCAGGGGAAGCGACGCTTTCCTTCCGTAAGGTTAGTCAGCCCCTGCGGCATTGCTTCGCTTTCGCCGGATTTCCGTGGGCGGGATCGCCGCGCTGACGTGGGCGACCCGGGCCCGCCCGCTTGCGCCGAGGCGAGCGAGCCGCTAACCCGCTGTCGATCAATCCCGCGGCGCCGCCATGAGCCCATCCTCCTCCGCTCCCCTCACCTACGCCGACGCCGGCGTCGACATCGACGCGGGCGCGGCGATGGTCGAGCGGATCAAGCCGCTGACGCGAGCGACGCGCCGCCCGGGCGCCGACGGCGAGATCGGCGGCTTCGGCGGCCTGTTCGACCTGAAAGCGGCGGGCTTCGTCGACCCCGTCCTGGTCGCGTCGAACGACGGCGTCGGCACCAAGGTCAAGATCGCCGCCGAGAGCGGTCTCTACGACACGGTGGGCGTCGACCTCGTCGCCATGTGCGTCAACGACATCGTCGTCCAGGGCGCCGAACCGTTGTTCTTCCTCGACTATTTCGCCACCGCGAAGCTCGATCCGGGCGTCGGGGCGAGAATTGTCGCTGGAATCGCTCGCGGCTGCGTCGAATCGGGCTGCGCGCTGATCGGCGGCGAGACGGCGGAGATGCCGGGCGTCTACGCCGCCGGCGACTTCGATCTCGCCGGCTTCGCCGTGGGCGCGGCCGAGCGGGGGACGCTGTTGCCGCGCGGCGGGCTGAAGCCCGGCGATCTCGCGGTCGGGCTGCCGTCCTCCGGCCTTCATTCCAACGGCTTCTCGTTGGCGCGGCGCGTCGTCGCGCTGAGCGGCCTTTCCTGGGACGCGGCGGCCCCGTTCGCGCCGGACCGTTCGCTCGCCGCCGCGCTGCTGGAGCCGACGCGTCTCTACGTCAAGCCGCTGCTGGCGACGCTGAAGGCGACGCAAGGCGTGCGCGCGCTCGCCCACGTGACCGGCGGCGGTTTCCCCGAGAACCTGCCGCGCGTGCTGCCCGAGGAGGTTGCGGTCGAGCTCGATCTCGACGCCTTCTCGCCGCAGCCGGTTTTCTCCTGGCTCGCCGCGACCGGCGGGGTCGGCGAGGCCGAGATGCTGCGGACCTTCAACTGCGGCTTCGGCATGGTCGCTTTCGTCGCTGCGGCGGCGGCCGATCAGGCGCTCGCCGCGCTCGCCGCCAACGGCCTGGCGCCGAAGCCGATCGGGCGGCTGATGGCGCGACAGGGCGAGCGCGTGGTCACGCGCGGGCGGCTGAAGCTGTGAGCCGCCGCCTTCGCGTCGCCGCGCTCATCTCCGGGCGCGGCTCGAACATGGCGGCGCTGATCGAGGCGGCGCGCGCGCCCGACTTTCCCGCCGAGATCGCCCTCGTCCTCTCCAACCGGCGCGACGCGGCCGGCCTTGAGACGGCGCGCCGCGCCGGCGTCGCGACCGAGATCGTCGAGTCGCGCGGCTTTCCCGACCGTCAGGCTTTCGAGGCGGCCGTCGAGGCGCGTCTCGCCGCCCACGCCGTCGAGCTCATTTGTCTCGCGGGCTTCATGCGCGTCCTCAGCGCGCCGTTCGCCGAGCGCTGGCGCGGCCGCGCGCTCAACATTCATCCCTCGCTGCTGCCTGAGCTGCGCGGGCTCGACACCCACGCGCGCGCGCTCGCCGCGGGGATGAAGGAGCACGGCTGCACCGTGCATTTCGTCGAGCCGGAGCTCGACGCGGGGCCGATCGTCGCCCAGGCCCGCGTGCCGGTGCTGCCCGGCGACACGCCCGAATCGCTGGCGGCGCGGGTGCTGGTCGAGGAGCACAAGCTCTACCCGCGCGCGCTCGCCAAGGTCGCGGCGACGCTGGTCGGCGGGTAGGCGCCGTCGCGCCTGTGGACCGTGGCGCGCCGCGGCGCTCTTGCGCATTGCTCCGCGACGCGCTTCTGTCACAGTCTTGCTCGATGAGAGGTCGCGCATGCCAGGCCTGATCGACGCTCGCTCCGTCGTTCCCGGGAGGAGGCGGAAGTGGCGCGTCGCGCGGTCAGAATGGCCAAGAGGAGATCGATGGGGATGAAGACCTCTGCGCTTGCGCCGGAGGACGCCGCCTCCGCCCTGGCGTCCTCGCCCGAACGGTTCATCAACCGCGAACTGTCATGGCTGGAGTTCAATCGCCGCGTGCTCGAGGAATCGGGCAACGTCAGGCATCCGCTGCTCGAGCGCCTGCGCTTCCTGTCGATCTCGGCCAACAACCTCGACGAATTCTTCATGGTCCGCGTCGCCGGCCTGGTCGGCCAGGTGCAGGCGGGCATGACGGCGACCTCCGACGACGGGCTCACCGCGGCCGAGCAGCTCGAGCGCATCGGCTCGCGCGTCGCCGAGCTGGTCGCCTCGCAACAGCGGCGCTGGCGCGAGCTGCGCGCCGAGCTCGAGGCGGCGGGCATCGTCGTCTGCGAGGTCGCCGAGCTCGCCGGCGCCGACCGCCAGTGGCTGGAGGACTACTTTCTCCTCCACGTCTTCCCGGTGCTGACGCCGCTGGCGGTCGACCCGGCCCATCCCTTTCCTTTCATCCCCAATCTCGGGCTGACGCTCGCCCTCGAGCTGAAGAGCGCGGCCGACCATCGCGCGATGAGCGCGCTGGTGCGCGTCCCCAGCAAGATCGAGCGGTTCGTCCGCCTGCCGGAAAACGGCGCGGCGGGCGGGCAGCGCTTCGTCGCGCTCGAGCAGATCATCTTCGCGTTCATCGGCCAGCTCTTCCCCGGCTACAAGATCGTCGGGCAGGGCGGCTTCCGCGTCATTCGCGACAGCGACATCGAGGTCGAGGAGGAGGCCGAGGACCTGGTGCGGCTGTTCGAGAGCGCGCTGAAGCGGCGCCGCCGCGGCTCGGTCATCCGGCTGGAGATCGAGGCGAGCATGCCCGACGCCTTGCGCGCCTTCGTCACTGGCGACGTGGACGTCGTTCCCTCCGGCGTCGTTTTCATCGAGGGCATGTTGGCGCTCGACGAGCTTGCGCAGCTCATCGCCGTCGACCGCCCCGAGCTGAAGTATCCGCCTTTCAATCCGCGCTTTCCCGAGCGGGTGCGCGAGAACGGCGGCGATTGCTTCGCCGCCATCCGCCAGAAGGACCTGGTCGTCCAGCACCCTTACGAATCCTTCGATGTGGTGGCGCAGTTCCTCGCCCAGGCGGCGACCGATCCCAACGTCGTCGCAATCAAGCAGACGCTCTATCGCACGTCGGCGGACAGCTCGATCGTGCGCGCGTTGATCGAGGCGGCCGAGGCGGGCAAGTCGGTCACCGCGCTGATCGAGCTGAAGGCGCGTTTCGACGAGGAGGCGAACATCCGCTGGTCGCGCGACCTCGAACGCGCCGGCGCGCAGGTCGTGTTCGGCTTCATCGAGCTGAAGACTCACGCCAAGCTGTCGATGGTGGTGCGGCGCGAAAGCGGCTCGCTGGTCACCTACTGCCATCTCGGCACCGGCAACTATCATCCGGTCACCGCGCGGATCTACACCGACATCTCGCTGTTCACCGCCGACCCGGCGATCGGGCGCGACGTGGCGCGCGTGTTCAACTTCATCACCGGCTACGCCGAGCCCGACGGCCTGGAGCTGATGGCGATCTCGCCTTTCACCCTGAAGAAGACGCTCCTGCGGCGCATCGCCGAGGAGATCGCCTTCGCCGAGACCGGCAAGCCGGCGGCGATCTGGGCGAAATGCAACGCGCTGGTCGATCCGGAGATCATCGACGCGCTTTACGCCGCGAGCCGCGCCGGCGTCCAGATCGATCTGGTCGTGCGCGGCATCTGCTGCCTGAGGCCCGGCGTGCCCGGTCTCTCCGACAACATCCGCGTCAAGTCGATCGTCGGCCGCTTTCTCGAGCACGGACGCATCTACGCCTTCGGCGGCGGCTACGGGCTGCCCGACCGCAAGGCGCATGTCTACATCTCGTCGGCCGACTTGATGCAACGCAATCTCGATCGCCGGGTCGAGGCGTTAGTGCCGCTGCGCAATCCTTCGGTTCACGAGCGCGTGCTTTATCAGATTATGCAGGCCAACCTGATGGACAATCAGCAGAGCTTTCGCGTATTGCCGGACGGCTCGAGCGTCAGGGAGGCGCCGGCGGAGGGCGAGGAGCCGTTCAGCGCGCACGAGTATTTCCTGACCAATCCCAGCCTCTCCGGCCGCGGCCTGACGCTCGGGGCGTCGGGCTCCGGGTCGTTGCCGCAGCGCAAGGCGCGAGCGTGACCGCATGCGGGCGGTGATGACGGCGCTTCGTCGCGCGGCGAAGGGGGCGCTCGCGATCGGCGGGCGCTCGATCCGGCGAGATCACAGTCGCGGAAAGGAAGCGATGGCGGCGATGGAAGCAAGGGGGCGGTTGCCGGGGCAACCCGTCGCGATCGTCGACATCGGCTCTAATTCCGTGCGCCTCGTCGCCTACGAGGCGCTGTCGCGCGCGCTGTGCCCGATCTTCAACGAGAAGGTCCTGTGCGGCCTCGGGCGCGGCGTCGCCACCACCGGCCTTCTCGCCGACGACGCCATGGCCAAGGCGCTGATCGCGCTCAGGCGGTTCAAGGTCCTCTGTCGGACGATGAAGATCGCCGACGTGCGCGCGCTGGCCACCGCGGCGGTGCGCGACGCCGCCAACTCCATTCCGTTTCTGGAGCAGGCGCAGGAGGCGCTCGGCTGCGAGATTTCGCTTCTGACCGGCGTGCGCGAAGCCGAGCTCTCGGCGCTCGGCGTCGTCTCCTCGATCCACCAGCCCGACGGCGTGGTGGGCGATCTCGGCGGCGGCTCGCTTGAGCTGTCCGACCTCAGGAACGGCGAAATCTCCGACGCCGTCACAATGCCGCTCGGCGGCCTGTCGCTGATGGAGCTTTCCGATCAATCGCCGAAGAAGGCGGCGAAAATCGCGCGCGACACGCTCGCCAAGGTCAAGGCGCTCGACAATCTCTCCGGGCGCGCGTTCTACGCCGTCGGCGGCACTTGGCGCTCGCTCGCCCGCCTGCACATGAGCCAGCGCCAGTACCCGATGCGGATCATGCACAATTACGTGATCCCCGTCCGCGACGCGCTCGACTTCGCCAAGCTGCTCGAGCGCCTCGACGCCGAGGCGTTGTCGGAGATCGAGACCGTCTCGTCGGCCCGCCGGCCGCTGCTCGCCTACGGCGCCGCGGTGCTGGAGGAGATCATCCGCCGCGCCGATCCCAAGGAAGTGGTGATCTCGGCGCTCGGGGTGCGGGAAGGGCTGCTGTTCGACAGTCTTTCCGCCGCCGAGCGCGCCGAGGACCCGCTCATCGTCGCGGCGCGGCAGTTCAACCTGCTGCGCGCGCGCGCCCCCGCCCACGCCGAGGAGCTGTTCGCCTGGACGAGCCGCTTCATCGCCAGCTCGCATCTCGACGAGGCCGCGGAAGAGACCCGCCTGCGCCACGTCGCCTGCCTGTTGTCGGACCTCACCTGGCGCGGTCATCCCGACTATCGCGGCGAACAGGCCTACGATCTCGTCGCCAACGCCTCGTTCGTCGGCCTCGACCACCCTTCGCGCGCCTTCCTGGCGCTGGCGACCTCGTTCCGCCATATCTCCAGCGATCAGGGGTCGTATCCGCAGGCGCGCTCGCTGGTCTCGGCGCGGCAGCTCGACCGCGCCCGCCTGCTCGGCGCGGCGATGCGCGTCGCCTTCGTCGCCTCGGCCGCCATGCCGGGCGTGCTGCCGCGCGCGCCGATGACGGTGGAAGGGGGCCGCGTCGCCTTGACGCTGCCGAGCGACCTCGCCGCGCTCAACAACGACCGGCTGCAGTCGCGCCTGCGGCAGTTCGCCCGCCTGATCGGCGGCGATCCCGAGATTCGCGCGGTCGCTTGAAGCGCGCGGCGTCCGCTTGATCGCCGGTCCAGCCGGCGCCGGGGCGCCCGCCGGCGGTTTGGCGGCGCGAGCGGTCAGGAAGCGCAGGTCCGTTCAACAGCGCGGCCTCGATGAAGGGCTTTGTTTAGACATTCGCCCCTTAAATGCGTGAACGGCCGCTAACGACGCCGCGCGGCGCCGCGTCGCGCGGCGCGTCGCCGCGACCGGGCGCAGCGGACGCCGCAGCCGAAAAAGGATCGAAACCGCCGATGAAGGTCGAACTGTCGTCCAGTCGGACCATCGTTTTTCCCGAGGAGAGGCGCGAGCCGGGCGGCGAGCGCGCCCTCGGACGGCTGGTCTCGATCAACGGCACAGAGGCGCTCGTCGCCTGCGAGATGGCGCCCGGCGGCGGCGAATTCTGGTCGATCGGCCATCTCATCTCGATCGACCACGGACGTTCGCGCGTGGTCGGAATCGTCTGCGAATTGACCGCCGCCGATCGCTTGTGGAACGAGCGCGGCGCCAACGTCGCCTATGTCAAGGTCGAGCTCGCCGGCGAGGTGGTCGACGACGACCACGGCGCGCCGAGCTTCTTCCGCGGCGTTCGCTCCTATCCCGCGCTCGGCGCGCTCGCGCATCGCATCGACGCCGACGACCTCAAGGCGGTCTACAGCTTTCATGGCGTCGAAGGCGTGGAGATCGGCCGCCTGTCGCAGGACGAGGCGATCCCCGCGGTCGTCAGCGTCGACGAGCTGATCAGCCGGCACTTCGCGGTGATCGGCTCGACCGGCGTCGGCAAGACCACCGCGGTGGCGATGCTGCTGAAGAAATGCCTCGCCTCGCGGCCGAAGCTGAGGGCGCTGATCATCGACCCTCACAATGAATACGCGCGGCATTTCCCCACCGATTCGGTCGTCTTCCATTGCGACAACCTCGAGCTGCCGTATTGGATGTTCAAGTTCGAGGAGATCGCCGACGTCGTCTACAGCGGCCGCAAGCCGAATTCCGACGAGCTGGACGCGCTATTCGACGTGATCAAGACCGCCAAGGCGCAGTTCGTCGCCAGCTCCGCCTCGATGATCTCAAGCAGTTCGGTGCGCCGCAGCGCGCCGACCGACAGCGGCTGGATCAGCGCCGACACGCCGGTGCCGTACCGCGTCGCCGACATGGTGGCGATCATCGACGAATGGCTGGGCAAGCTCGACCAGCGCTATCCGCGCTCCGACTTGCGGGCGCTCAAATACCGTCTGGAGACTTTGAGCCGCGACCCACGCTTCCGTTTCATGTTCGGCCGCGTGATGGTCGAGGACAACATGGAGAGGGTGCTTTCGCGCATCTTCCGGCTGCCCAAGGCGGGCGCGCCGGTCTCGATCATCCAGCTCGCCGGGCTGCCCAACGAGGTGGTCGACTCGCTGGTTTCGGTGCTCGCGCGCATGGCGTTCGAGATCGCGTTGTGGAGCGAAGGCTCCTACCAGATCGCGGTGGTGTGCGAGGAGGCCCACCGCTACATCCCCACCGACCGCTCGCAGGCGTTCGGCCCCACCCGCCAGGCGATCGGCCGCATCGCCAAGGAAGGCCGCAAGTACGGCGCCTCGCTCGGCGTCGTCACCCAGCGGCCGGCCGAGCTCGACGCCACCGTGCTCTCGCAATGCTCGACTATGTTCGCCATGCGTCTCGCCAACGAATTCGACAAGGCGATCGTCCGCTCGGCGGTCGGAGCGTCGTCGGCGAGCACGATCGCCTTCCTGTCGTCGATCGCCGACCGCGAGGCGATCGCTTTCGGCGAGGCGATCGCCACGCCGATGCGGATGAAGTTCGGCGACTATCGTCGCGAGGCCGCCCGCTCGGCGCCGCTGGCGGCGGAGAGCGAGATGGAGCCGCGCACCGCGCACCTCGACTTGCGCAAGATCGTCTGCCGCCTGCGCGGCGAATACGTCGGCGACGCTTACGAGCAGCGCTGAGCGGGACGGGGCGGCGGCGTCTTCTCCGTCGCGCAAGGTCGGCGCGGCCCGAGGCGCGACTCGCCTTCGCCGCCGAAGGCGACTATGCGGAGCGCCGGGGGCGCGCGGGAGGACGGGGCCTGCGTCGAACCTCAGGCCCAAACGCGCATGATCGACGTCCTTTCCATCACCTTGCCGATCTACATCATGATCGCAGTCGGCTTCGTCGCGACGCGGTTCGGAGCGGCGTCCCCGGCCGACATCCGCTCCCTAGGCAGCTTCGTTATCCGCTTCGCGCTGCCCGCGCTGCTTTACAAGTCGCTGGCGGAGCGTCCGTTCGTGCAAATTCTCAACGCGCAGTACCTCGTCGTCTACGTGCTCGCCACGGGCCTGGTGTTCGCGGCGATGTACGCGCTCGCCCGATACCTCAGGCCGGGCGACCCTTCCGGCGACGCCATCCAGGCGCTCGGCTCGTCATGCGCGAACAGCGGCTTCGTCGGCTATCCGATCGCGCTGTTGTGCGCTGCGCCGGCGGCGAGCGTCGCGGTGGCGCTGACGATGATCGTCGAGAACTTCCTCGCCATCCCCTTGTCGCTGGCGCTGGCGGAGAGCGGCCGCCACGTCGGCAAGAGTTTTTCCGCGGTGGCGCGCCACCTGGTCGTTCGCCTGGCGCGCAACCCGATGATCATCGCCATCGCGCTCGGCGCCGCGACCTCGTTCACGGGCGTCGCGCTGCCGAAGCCGCTCGCCCGCGCGGTCGACATGCTCGCCATGGGCTCCGGCGCGGCGGCGTTGTTCGTGGTCGGCGGAACGCTGGTCGGGCTGAAGGTCGGCGGCGTGACGCGCGACGCCGCCCGCATCGTCGCCGGCAAGCAGTTCCTGTTTCCGCTGGTCGTGCTCGCCGCCCAGCTCGCGCTGGCGCCGGCGCTCGACGGCGACCTGCGCAAGGCGATGTTCATTTTCGCCAGCTCGCCGACGCTCAGCATTTTCCCGCTGCTCGGCCGGCAATACGGCCAGGAGCGCGTTTGCGCCGCGGCGGTGCTGCTGGCGACGGCGCTGTCGTTCCTGACCATGTCGGCGCTGCTGCTCGTGCTGTGAGCGTCGCGCGGCCTCGAGGATTGGCGCTTGCCGCTCGGCCGCCCGGCCGATAATGGGGGGGGGCGACGGTCGGCGGGGAAACAGCGATGTTCGACCATATCGGGTTTCGCGTGCGGGACGTGGCGGCGAGCCGCAGGTTCTATCTGGCGGCGCTGGCGCCGCTGGGGTTCGGCGTGGCGATGGAGCACGAGGGCGCGGTCGGCCTCGGGCGCGACGGCAAGCCGGAATTGTGGCTGAGCCAGGGCGAAGCGCCCGCTTCGCCCCTCCATATTGCCTTCGCCGCCAGAACCCGCGGAGAAGTCGACGCTTTTCACGCCGCCGCGCTCGCCGCGGGCGCTCGCGACAACGGCCGGCCGGGCTTGCGCCCCCACTACCATCCGAACTATTACGGGGCGTTTGCAATCGACCCCGACGGACACAATATAGAGGCGGTCTGCCACAGCCCGGCGCCGTGACGCGCCGAGCCGGTCGTTGGCTGAGCATTCTTGACCCCCCACCGACGGTCCTTGAAACCGTCAAGGCGAGGAGAAGTCCCATGGCGGCAGTCCAGGAGACCGTCGACCGCGTTCGTTCGATTGATGTCGACGCCTACAAATACGGCTTCGTTACGGACATCGAGTCGGACAAGGCGCCGAAGGGCCTCAACGAAGACACCGTGCGGTTCATCTCCGCCAAGAAAGGCGAGCCGCAGTGGCTGCTCGATTGGCGGCTGGAAGCCTACCGGCGCTGGCTGACCATGGAGACGCCGCGCTGGGCGCGGGTCGAATATCCCGAGATCGATTTCCAGGCGATCTATTACTTCTCGGCGCCGAAGTCGGCCGCCGGGCCGAAGTCGCTCGCCGAGGTCGACCCGGAGCTGTTGCGCGCCTACGCCAAGCTCGGCATCCCGCTGGTCGAGCAGGAGGCGCTCGCCGGCGTCGAGAGGCCGAACGTCGCCGTCGACGCGGTGTTCGATTCGGTCTCCGTCGC
>Ga0326727_10004075_pt1 | contig 44890 bp, 29 predicted proteins | sample MB2enrmetagenome_FD_207643 | JGI IMG/M metagenome (GOLD analysis project Ga0326727, IMG submission 207643) | Lab enriched peat soil microbial communities from McLean, Ithaca, NY, United States - MB29MY | ecosystem: Environmental > Terrestrial > Soil > Wetlands > Peat | place: USA: New York... | reverse complement strand
TGGGCTTCAAACCCACCAGAATGTGCGTGTGGTCCGGCATGCAATGGATGGCAATGAGCTTCTGGCCCTGGCGGGTCACAATGCCCGTCATGTATTTCTGGAGCTCCTCCTTGCGTTCAGGGCGGACGAGGTTCTGCCGCTCCTGCACGGCGAAGACAACCTGGATATAGATTTGCGTGTAAGGGGCCGCCAGACTGCCCGTCTGTGCCAAGCCGGTCAAGCTCCGTAGGAGCGCCATGTTTGTAGCAGCCCCGCCAAAAAGCGCAGCGCCAAGCTCCGTAGGAGCGCCATGTTTGTAGCAACGCCGCCTACACGAACGGGGTCAAGCTCCGTAGGAGCGGCATGCGGGCGGCGTACCGTCGCGGGCGACCGCCGTGCCGCTCCTATGGAGCTTGAAAGCGCGCGACGGTTACACGCGGCTACAAACATGCCGCTTCTACGGAGCTATTCCTCGTCCGACGATTTGAAAATGAACCGCTCGTCGTGTCCAATTTCGAATTTCCTGAGAAATCTCAGGTACTCCTCGCGAAAACTCGTGCGGTCATGGTGCTTTGCCTGGTTTCGGATGTAGTTAATCACCCCCGTCTTTCATTGGCGAAACGTCATCGCTTCCGGAAATAGAGCAGCAAGAGCAGGAAGAGGATGACCTGCAGCAGCACAAACCCAATGACCATCGGCAGCATCCGGAAGCGCGACCTCCAGATTTGGGGCGCCTGGAGGCGGCTGCAACGCCCGGTCATCTCGACCCTCTCGTAATCATCCAGTTCGCCCTGCATTTGGGCCGCCGAGGCGTAGCGCCTTTTGGGGTCGCGCTCCATGGCATGGAGGATGATCTCCTCGAGAACCGGGGTCAGTTTTGGATTCGCTTTCCTGGGCGCCACCGGGTCGCCCGTCACGCGGGCGTTCATGATGACATAAGCGCTGTCGCCGCCGAAGGGGAGCTCGCCCGTGGCCATTTCGTAAAGAATGGCGCCCAGGCTGTAGAGGTCCGTGCGGGCGTCCCCACGGCTTCCTTTGACCTGCTCGGGAGCCATGTAATCGGGGGTGCCCATGGCCGGGGTGAAACCGACGAACGTCAGCCGCCGGGAGCTTTGGGCGCGGGCGATGCCAAAGTCCATGATGCGAATGGAGCCGTCGTTGCAGAGCATGATATTCTGCGGTTTTAAATCCCGGTGCACAACCCCGTGCCGGTGCATATACTCGAGGGCCTCGCAAATCCGGCTGGCGATCTTCACCGCGTCGGGCTCGGGCAGGGGCCGGACACATTTTAACAATTCGTTGAGCGTCTGGCCCCGAAGGTACTCGGTGACGAGATAGGGGCGGCTTTTTTTCTCGACCGGGATGACCTTGAGAATATAGGGATGGTTGAGTTGCAGGCCGATTTCCTCCTCGCGCCGAAACCGGTCGAAGCCGGCGGGGTCGCTCTCGATTTGCAGGAGAGGCGCCTTGATGGCCACCTCCGCCCCGGACACGCGGTCATTGGCCTTGACGAGCGAGGCCATGCCGCTCTTGGCAATGAGATCGGTGATTTCAAACCGCTCATCCAGCACCTGGCCAACGCCAAGTTCGCCGGGCGAGGCGTTGCGGGCCGGACCGGCAACGGCGCTGGGCGCCTCAGACCGCTCGGCATCCCACACCTGGACGATCTGCACCGAGACGTTATCGCTGGCCTGGCGCTTTTCGGCCAGGGCGATGAGCCGCTTGCAGGCCTCGCCCGGATGGTACTTGACGACGGCATCGAGGATCTCCTCGTCCAGGTTGCAGCCGTAAAGGCCGTCGGTGCATTGCAGCACGATGTCCCCCGGCATCAGCGTCTCGGTCGTGAGATCGAAATGGCAGATCGGCTCGTAGCCGACGCTGCGCGTCAAGGTCGAGCGATGGGGGCTGGTCATGGCGTTGCGTTCGAGGAGCAAGCCCAGTTTGACCTGCAGGGCCGTGTAGGAATGGTCCGTGGTCAGGCGCTTGAGCCTGCCAGCTCGAATCAAGTAGGCGCGCGAATCTCCCACATGCGCAACGGTGACCTTGTCGCGGTGAAAAACCGAAACGAGCAGGGTGGTTGCCATCCGCCCCTTTTGTTGGGCGGCCTGGAAGACCTGGGCCGCTGCCGCGTCGAACATCCGGCGAATCGTGTCGTTGGCGGAAGTCCCGGGCTTCCGCTCACGAAACACGGACAAGGCCGTTTCCGCCGCCAGCCGGCTGGCCGCATCGCCGTTGCCCTCGCCGCCCACGCCGTCGGCCAGGATTGCCACGCTGCCCGTCTCCTGGCGGCGCTCGTATTCTTCAGGCTCCCAGAACAGCAGAAAGTCCTCGTTGCGATCCCGAACCGACCCGGCGCTGGAAAGCTGGTGGCATTTGACTTTCATCAGCGCGCAACATAAGGGCAACTGGACTGAAAAGAAAGAAGCCAAGGGCATTTCGGACTTCTTGAACCAAATGCGCCCGGCCCGGCCATCCGCAGGGGATGGCCGGGCCGGCGTTTTGTCGTTGTATAGCAGCACCTCCTTTCCTAATTGCTGGTGGCAACCGATCTATCCGTCAGAAACACTGGCCGGCCCAGTTGGGCGCTGCGCCGCCGGAAATAGAGCAGCCCGTAAATGCCCCACGCCGCAACCACCCCAAGGGCGACGTAGGGCTCGGTCTTGTTCATCCCCGGCACGAGCCACGGGCCGACCAGGTAAAAGAGCATGCAAACGCAGTTGGCCGCCAGGCCAAACCCCGGGACAAACACATGCTTGAAGGTGTTAAAACTGTGGTGCTCCTTGAAGGCCACAATGGCAATCCAACACGTCGTCATGTAGAGCAGGAACGTGCCGAAGTTGCTGATGAGCGTGATGACCAGGAGCGTGTTGGGGAGCTTGGTATAAGCGGCGGGGGAGAAGATGCCGAAGGCGTACCAGAGATTGTGCTTGTCCAGCGCCGCCGGGGCGGTGCCCTGGCCGCCGAGATAGACGGTCACTGAAATGATGCCGATGATGGCCGACAGAACGGCCAGCGTCCAAATCGCCCGGTGCGGAGAGAGCGTCTTGCCGTGCACCAGGCCGAAATGCGCGGGCATTTCTTCGTCGCGGCCCATGGCGTAGGTGACGCGGGCGCCGGTGTTGATGCAGGAGAGCGTTGTGCCCACCAAGGCCAGAAAGACCGTAAAGGCCTGCACGAGCATGAAGGCCTTGCCCGCCGCGTAGCTGCCAAAAAGCCACGTGCCCACAATCACCATCATGTCCCCCAGGGGCGCGCCCGAGGCCCCGGCCGCCGGTATCGTATAGCCGTTGTGCAAGAAATAATTCGCGGCAAAATACTCGATCAAGTAACACACCGCGCCCTGAATCACCAACGACAGGAGCACCGCGCGCGGGATGTCGCGTCTCGCGTTTTTGGCCTCTTCACCCATTGCGGTCACCGACTCGAATCCCACCAGGATGAGAATCGCAATGCAGGCCTGGATGAACATCAGGTTGAAGCCGTGCGGCGCGACGACCGAGGCCGCCGTTTTGTGAAAGTTGAACGTGAGCGGGTCCTTCGCATCCCCGGCCTTGCCGGTGAGCGCTTCCTCGGCCTTGTAACTGACCGTGAAAGGTTCAGCCACCGCCCGCCCATCCTTCAACACCAGCTTGCCGTCCGCCTCCTTTTTCAAGACCGGGTACGCATCCCCCTCGCTCAGGCCGGCAGGCAGCGGGATGGCTTTGTTGGCCAGGTCTTCCTTCGTGACCGTTCGGTCCTGGGTCTTATAGGCCGGCTGGCCTTTGTCGTCCGTCTTGGGGCTGCCGTCGGCCCAGGCGTCTTGGACCGGTTTGCCTTTGTCATCGGTGACGTTGGCTTGCTCGACTTGATAATTGACGGCGACGCCGTTGGAAAGGTGAATGCCAGGCGCGCCTTGGGGGTGTTGGGCGCGGTAAGCGATTGCCATAACCGAGAAAACGAGCAGGGCGCTGATCTGGATGACGTTGATCGCCACATTCACGCCGGTCGAGCCATTCACGCCGCGATAGGCGATATAGGCCACGCCAAAGGCGAACAGGATGCAGAACAAGTACATGAACAGCGGGCTGTTGTAGGAACTGCTGAATGTGCCCGGCCAGAACTGGCTGGCGAGATAGCCGCCCAGAATCGCCGTCACGCCGACCATGCACCCGGGATAGACCCAGTAATACAAGTGGCTGGCCCAGCCGGTGAAAAACTTCGCAATCCGCGCAAACCGATACGACCGGGTCTTCGAGAGAAAGGCCTGCTCCGCGTACAGGTAGGACGAACCGGCCCCCGGAAACAACTTCGACAATTCGGCATAGCTGATGGCCGTAGCAAAGCAAAGCAGCAGCGCCGCCACGATGCCGAACCACATGGCGGCCCCGGCCATGGGCGCCCCATAGAGCGATTGCATCTGGAATGTCAGCCACAAAAAGGCGCCCGGCGCGATCAGCGCCATGGCGTTGACGGTCAGGCCCGTCAGCCCAAGGGTTGCTTTAGTGGTGGGCGCTCTGTCGCCGCCGCCCGGTGTACTGCCTGTGTTTGGTTTGTATGCGTTTGCCATTATGCCGCCCTCCCTTAGCACTGATGATGCCACACGGATAAAACCCAGGCCGATCAGCGAAAATGGCCTGTTTTTCCAGGGAAATACTCCGGGTGGGGTCCACGCCGCAGGCCGATGCGCCTGTTGCGATTTGCGCAGCAGAGCCGTTTTTCACCAGCAAACCCCACAATCCTAATCCCAGCCACAATCACAATTGATTAAGATTGAGATTAGGATCAGGAGCAGTCAAGCGCACCCTTCGCTGCCTCTGGCGCCCTGGCGCTCCGCAGGCTTGACCGTTGGGACCCGGCTTGGGAACATCCATTGGCTCATGGACGCGGCGGCTATGTTGCGCGTCCGCCGCCATTTATGGCATCTACCAGTTCACGCCAGACGTTGGAGTTGGCGCGCGAGGCGCACCGCCAGGGACGGTATGGGGAGGCCGAGGGCATCTGCCGCGATTTGCTCGAGCGCACACCCGTTGATGGCGAGGCGCCTTATCTCCTGGGCCTGGTCCTGCACCAAACCGGGCGGGAAGCGGAAGCGGAAGAGTGGCTGCGCCGGGCGGCCGCGCTGGCTCCGCGGTCGCCCAACGCCCATTACGCCCTGGGCTGCGTCTATGCTGCGACCGGCAACGCCGCAAGGGCGGCGGAAGCGTTCGCCACCGCCCTGCAGCGGAATCCCGCCTATCTCAACGCCGCTTACGCCCTGGGCAACGCCTGCTATGAACTGCACGACTTCGAGCGGGCGGTTTCCACCTATCGCCAGGCCCTGGCGCTGAACCCTCGAGATTACGAGATATGGAACAACCTGGGCCGGGGTCTCGAGGCCCTGCTCCGGACCGAGGAGGCCCTGGCCGCATATCAGCGCGCCATCGAAATCCAGCCCCAATTCGGCCTGGCCCGCAGCAATCACGCCCTGGCCCTGCTGGCGCTTGGCCGCCTCCAGGAAGGGTTCCGCGAGTACGAATGGCGCTGGCGGAGAACTCCCCCCCGCTCCTACGCGCAGCCCTTTTGGCGCGGCCAACCGATTCCGGGCAAGACCCTGCTGATCTATGCCGAGCAAGGCTTCGGAGATGCCATCCAGTTCGTCCGCTTTGTCTCCCAGGCGCGCGCGCGGGCCGGGCAAGTCATCCTCGAATGCCAAGCCCCCCTCAAGCGTCTGTTCGAGCACGCTCGTTGCGCGGACACAATCATTGCGGTTGGGGAAACCCCGCCGCCTTTCGATTACTACGTCCCGCTGCTGAGCCTGCCACTGGCGCTGGGGACAACGCTGGAAAGCCTCCCCGGGAATCCGTGGCTGGCCGCCCCCGCCGCAGAGCCCCTGCCCCCGGTTCCCGCCGGACATCTCAAAGTCGGGTTGGTGTGGGCAGGGAGCCGCGGCAATTTTAATGATAACCGGCGCTCGATTCCTTTCCCCGAATTGCAACCCATTCTCGCCAAGCCGGGAATCGCCTTCTTCAGCCTGCAAGTCCCCATCCGGCCCGAGGACCAACCGCACGTCTGCGCCACCCCGCAGGTCGTGCCGTTGAACGGACGCATCAGGGACTTTTACGACACCGCCGGTTTCCTCGGGCAGATGGACCTTGTCATCTCTGTGGACACCGCCGTCGCCCACCTGGCCGGCGCGCTGGGCAAACCGGTCTGGGCGCTCCTGTTCCACCCTGGGGATTGGCGCTGGCTGCTCCAGCGCACCGATTCTCCCTGGTACCCAACCATGCGTTTGTTCCGCCAGTCCCCATCCCAATCCGGCCAGTGGCAACCGGTCATCGCCCGAGTGGCGGAAGAACTGGGGCGCTGGGCCGAGGCAACTGGTTTCCTGCTTGACTCTCACTGCGGGTTGCCGGCAAAGTCCAGGGCAAACTAAAATCAAATGACGACAATGACGCGATTCAAAACCACACTTGGCATATCGATCACCGTCCTGGCCCTGTTGGCGACAACGGCTTTCACGTTCCTGGGCCGCGCCGCCGATGGGCCCAGGAAAATACAGGTGCTGCTGATCACGGGGGACGACGTTGGCGTTCACCCCTGGCCGGTCGTATCCAAAGCGATCAAGGACATGCTGGTCGCCGGCGGGCGATTCGAGGTGCGGGTGTGCGAAGACCCCGGGGTGCTCGACTCGGCAGCCAGCCTCGCCCGCTACGACCTTGTCTTCCTCGATTTCTACAACGCCACCACGCCGACCCTTTCGCCGGCGGCCAAAGAGAACCTGCTCAACTTCGTCAGCGGCGGCAAGGGTTTCGCCCTCTGCCACCTGTCGAGCGCTTCGTTCAAAGAGTGGCCGGAATTCCGCAAGCTCTGCGGGCGCGTCTGGGTCATGGGGTCCTCCGGCCACGGCCCGCGCGGCGTTTTCAAGGCGCGCATCGCCCAAAAGGACAACCCGATCACCCAGGGTCTGGAAGACTTCGAGGCGGATGACGAGCTTTACGCCAAGCTCCAGGGCGACGCGCCGATCAACGTGCTGGTCGAAGCCGATTCGGAGTTCAGCAACAAAACCGAGCCGCTGGTCTTTACCCTCGAGTATGGCAAAGGCCGCGTCTTCCATGAGACCTTCGGCCACGACGGCAAAGCCCTCGAAAACACCACCGTCCAGAAGCTCACTCAACGCGGCTGCGAATGGGCCGCCACAGGCAAGGTGGAATAGGGGAATAGGGCATGATTGAACGTTACTCCAGGCCCGCGATGCGGGAGATTTGGGGCGAACAGCGGAAGCTGGAAATCTGGCTGCGGATCGAGTTGCTGGCGAGCGAAGCGCTCTGCGGCGCCGGGTTGGTGCCGAAGGCTGACTTCGAGCAGATGAAGGCGCGGGCGGCCTTCAGCATTGACCGGTGCAAGGAGTTGGAGCGCACGCTCAACCACGACGTGATTGCCTTCACGACCAATGTGGCCGAGAACATCGGGGCGCCCGCCAGCCGCTGGCTGCATTTCGGCCTGACCAGCAGCGACATCATCGATACGGCCTTTGCCGTCCAGATGGTCCAGTCCGCCGACATCCTCCTGGACGACGCGCGGGCGTTGCGCCGGGTGATTGCGGCCAAAGCCAAGGAGCACCAGTTCACGCCCATGATTGGCCGCAGCCATGGGATTCATGCCGAACCGACGACGTTCGGACTCAAACTTGCCCTGATGTATGACGAGTTCGGCCGGGCGCTGGAACGGCTCGAGGCCGCGCGCGAGCGAGTGGCGGTGGGCAAGCTCTCGGGGGCCGTGGGCACCAGCGCCTACCTGGCGCCGGAGATCGAGGAAATCGTCTGCCGGAAACTGGGCCTGCGCCCCGCCCCGATCGCCACACAGGTCGTCCAGCGCGACCTCCATGCCGAGTTTATCGGCGCGCTGGCGCTAGTGGGCGCGAGCATCGAGCGCTGGGCCACCGAATTCCGCCACTTGCAGCGAACCGAAGTGCTCGAGGTCGAAGAATTCTTTGCGCGCGGTCAAAAAGGCTCCAGCGCCATGCCCCACAAACGCAATCCCATCACCGGGGAACGCCTCTCCGGCCTGGCGCGCGTGCTGCGCGGCAACGCCGTCGCCGCCCTTGAAAACGTCGCCCTCTGGCACGAGCGCGATATCAGCCACAGCTCGGTCGAGCGTATCATTTTCCCTGATTCCTGCGCGCTCCTGGATTACATGCTGGCGACCCTTGCCAAACTGACCGAGGGGCTGCTGGTTTATCCCGACAATATGAAGCGCAACCTGGCGCTCTCGCTCGGCCTATGGAACTCGGAGACCGTATTGCTGGCGCTCATCCGCAAGGGCCTGAGCCGCGAGCGGGCCTACGATCTGGTCCAGCGCAACGCCATGCAGACCTGGCAGGCCAAACACTCCGGCCGGGAGGACGCCGACTTTCTCACCCAGCTCAAGTCCGACCCCGAGGTGGCCGAACACTTCCAGGCGGGCGAGCTGGAAGGGCTCTGCTCGCTGGATTTCCACTTCAAGGAGGTGAAGAACCGCTTCCGGAAACTGGGATTGGAGTAGGCCCCTGAGAATCCCCCGCGGAGAGTTCCCTAATGAAAAAAGGCGTCTTATGAACGGCTCCAACCTTATCCCTGTTGTTTTGCGGTGCGTCCTTATCCTGGCGATCAGGGGAGTTTGCCTGAACGCGGCGGAGCCGCCGCCTGGGCCGCCTGCCGATTCAAAACCCGGCCAATGGCCGGGCGGGGAGCCTGCGGCAAACCAGGTCTGGCAAGGCTCTGTCGGCCAAGGTTTTGGGTCGGCCGTCCAATCGTTGAGCGTGGAACCGGGGGCTTGCTACGGGTTGACCGTCTTTGGGTCTCGTCAGCAGCACGACATGGCACTGATGAGCCTTTCCTACGGTCACATGTTGAGCCGGATCGAGGGCCAGGGCCGCTGGTATCGCGGCAACTGGGAATTCCGAGCCGAACTGTTTGGCGGCGCGCAGTTCTCTCCGGCGAAAGAGTGGATCACTGGTTTGACGCCGCACCTGCGCTATGACTTTGCCACCGGAACCCGCTGGGTCCCCTTCGTGGATGGCGGCGCAGGCGTGACCGGGACCGGCATCGGCGGACCGGACCTCAGCAACCGTTTCGAGTTCAATCTCCAAGGCGGCCTAGGCGTCCATTGGTTTTTCAAAGACAATGTCGCCCTGACGTTGGAGGTCCGCTACATTCACCTGTCCTGCGCCGAGATCAGCTCTCCGAACCTGGGCGTGAACGGTCTTCTGGGGACAGTGGGCCTGAGCCGGTTCTTCTAAAGGCTCATTGCAACTCTTTGAGCATGCGTGTGGCTTCCCCGGAAAGGACCTCGTCGGCCCCCGCCGCAAAGGGGCTGGTTTGGACCTCGTAACCGCCCTCGGGATAGCTTGGCCCCGTGGGGACGTATCCCGCCGCCCCATTGCAGTGAGTCAAAATGAAGGTGTGCTGGAAAGGAGACGCTGACTTAATCGCCTTGCCGATTTCGTTGAACACCTCGCCCCCCAGGCCCACGAAGGCGATGTCGCCTATGCGTCCGACGGTGATGGTGAACGGCAAAGTCGGGTTGGCCGGAGGCTCGCCCCCGTTGCGCCCTTTGGCACGGAGGTCAACGACCTTGAGACTCGTCTTGATGGCAGTGTTTGTCTCGAAGCCCTTGGTCGCCTCCAGCACCCGCGCCACCTCTTCGCCTAGAAACGTCCCTAGCAGGACCGGCGCCGGCACCCAGCCGTTGTTGGTCTTGAAATCCGGAGTGACCCGGAACCAGGGATCAATGTTTCCGGAGGCGCCCGCGAAGCCGGGCGCGGCCACGTCGGCGTCAAGGTAGTTTTCCAGGAATTGCTCGGCCAGGCCATGGACATCACCGCTGACAAGGTAATTCCTCGGGCCTAGAGACGTGCTATGGGTGGCATAAGCGAAGAGCACCCCCGCCACCTGGCTTTGCCCCGGCCGCACCAGCTTGAGCACTTGCACCTCCCGATCAATCGGCAGCATGGGATTGCGTCCCAGCACGATTTGCGCCTTGCCGTCATTGTCCTTGACCACCTCCCTGCGGTTGGCGCCGACAGGGCAGGAGCCTGAACCAAAGGCGATTTGGACCGGGGCCAGGCGGTCCAGGGCGCTGCGGACCGCTTCAACCAACTTGCCCTGCAGCATCTTGGTGTATTCCACGTTGTTCGCGTGGCCCCGCTCGCTGTTCAGCGCCAATGCGGGCGCGCTGTGCGTATGGATGGCGCACAGGAACAATTCGGCGGGGTTCAGACCGCTGGCCTCCAGGATTGCGTTGCGAAAAGAGGCGGCCGTGCCGTTGTAAAAACCGCAGGTGTCCACAGAGACCAGCACCAGCCGATGACCGCCCTGCTCAAAGGCCGCCGCGCGCGCGCAGATGGGGTCGTGAACGCCGCGCGAGAGCTCCTTGCGCGATTCATAGCCTGCAAGGGTGACAGGCTGTGGCGGCGTCACATCGATCCTGGCGCATCCGGCCCGCAATTCCTCGGCCAGGACCGCAGGCAAGCCGGGCAGGCCCAGAAGGCACACGCATGGAATCACTACGGCAAGTCCCCGGCATGTCAACCGCCTGACCCGGCGCGCTAAGGGGTGTTCAATGATTGCGATGGGTTTCATGGCCTGAGCATAGCCGTTGCGCGCTATTGACGCAAGGCCTAGAGGAAGCTTGACGAACCTCCTCTGTCTGGCCAGTGTGCAATCCAGCATTCATCAACCTGCCATCCTTATGAATTTGGCGCGAAATCCCTCCAGGCCTTCCCTTGGGCGGCGCATCCTCCTGCAATCGTTGATTACGGCCTTCTGCTCGGCTGCCGCCGCCCTGGCCGCCCCCGCCCCGGTAACGGCCTGCACCGGGCAACTCGAGCTCCCCACCTATCCCTGGTCGGCGGACAGGCACCCCCGCTTTCGCGGGACAGACAAGGTGAACATCTATCCCTACGCGATGCTCGATTCTCTGAGCCGCCAACAGACTCGCCGCGTTTACCGGACCGTGGTGCTCGAGAACGAATACCTGCGTGTCACGTTCCTGCCTGAACTGGGCGGCAAGATCTACGACGTGCTCGACAAGACCACCGGCCAGCCGATGTTCTACCTCAACCACGTCGTCAAGCCCGGCCTGATCGCCCAATGCGGGGCCTGGACCAGCGGCGGGGTCGAGTGGAACACCGGCCCCCAAGGCCACACCGTCAGTTGCATGGTCCCGGTCCGGGTCCAGACCCTGCCGCCCCAGAAAGATGGGTCGCAAGGGGTGGCGGTGGGGGAGACCGAGCGCATTTATGGCACCAAATGGACCGTGATTGTCCTGTTGCGGCCCGGCCGCTCCTATCTCGAGGAGCGCGTTCGCATCTATAACCCCACCGACACCGTCCGGCCCTATTACTTCTGGAACTGCACCGCCGTTCCCAACACCCCCGGGTTTCGCTTCATCTACCCCATGACCCTCGGTTGCGACCATGCGGGGGAGACCTTCTTCACTTGGCCCGTTGATCATGGCAAGGACCTCACGCGCGGCGCCAACTACCTCGATGCCTCCTCGATCTTCGCCTGGCACTGCGACCAGGATTTCTTCGGCTCCTACTGCGATGACCTGGGCCGCGGCCTGGTCTCCTGTGCCAACCACCACGAGGTTCCCGGCAAGAAGGCCTGGACCTGGGGCCAGGGCGGTTACGGGAAATTGCAGCAAGCGGCCCTCACGGACAACGACGGCCCCTACAACGAAGTCCAGACCGGGCCGCTTCTGACCCAGGCCCAGGTCGGCCGCCTCGACCCGTGCCAGGCCGTCGAGTGGAAAGAATGGTGGTACCCGGTCCACGGCATCGGCGGGTTCACTTTTGCCAACAACAACCTCGCCGTCAATGCCTCCCTCGAAAGCGGACAAGTCCGCGTCCGCCTTCTCGGCACTGCCAACTGGCCCCGCGCCACAGTCGAGCTCTCCAAAAACGGCCGCCGACTCGCCGCTGCCCGCTGCCAGGTCTCCCCGCGCCAACCCGCCGAAGTGCAGCTCGCCACGGGTGGCCAAAGCGAGCCCTTCGACGTGGAAATCGCGGCCGCCGGCCGCCCGCTCGCCGCTTTCCGCCTGCCGCTGGACCTGCCGGTTCGACAGCCGCCCCAGAAGGACCTCAAGCCGCCGCAGACCGCCTCCGAACTCGTGCGCGCCGGCTGGCAGGACTTCCTCTTCGCCCGGTTCTCCGAGGCCGAGGGCCGATTCAAAAAGGCCCTCGAACAGGATGCGGGCAACCCGGAGGCCTGCACCGGGCTGGCCCTTCTCAACCTCGACCGCGACCCCGCCGCAGCCGCTGCCGCCGCCAGGCAAGCCCTGGCCGTCGACCCCGACCATGGCATGGCGCGCTACGCCCTGGCAGCCGCCGAGTACCGCCTCGGGCATGAATCGGCCGCCCTCGAGGAGGCCTGGAAAGCCGCCCGCGACCCCGCGGCGGCTGTCGCCGCTCGAGCCCTGGTCGCCAAGCTTGACCTTCGTCGGCGCGATTTCTCCAGCGCCATCGCCGCCCTGTCCGGAGACGGCCCCTGGCGCGAGGACCCAACATGCCGCAATCGCCTGGCCCTGGCCCTGCTCGACGCTGCTGAAACCAGGGCCGCCTCGAGCCCAAAGAAGTCAAACCAGTCCGGCCTCCGCCGCGCGGACGATCTCGCTCGGGAAAACCTCGAGCTGGACCCGCTGGACCCGCTTGCGCTCGACATCCGCCTGCGCGTCCGCGCGCAGCCAGCGCCTGTAGAGGCCGCCCTGCCGATGCCCCGGCGGGCAGACCCACACGACATTCTAAACCTCCTGGCCGAATGTTCTGAACTGCCCGGCCTATGGCGCGCAAGCCCGACACTCATGTCCTCTGTTCTCGCCCCCGCCACCCGGGCCGAGGAACCCGAAGCCGGCCCGCTCGAATACTACTGGCTCGCCTACCTCACACAGCGCCAGCAGCCCGCCACGACCCCCAACGCCCCCCTCGCCCCTGCCGTCCGCCGCTACCTCAGCCAGGCCCGGGACTCCGTGCGCGACTCGACCGGGGCTTACAAACCCGAGGCTGCCTACCCTCAGCCTCTCCGGGAGCCGAGCCCTCCGGCTCTCGACACGGCCTTTCCTTATCAGCCCGAGGCGGTGCCCATGTTGCGCTGGGCCATCGCAACCGATCCCGGTGACGGCGCGGCCGCCCTTTACCTCGGCCACCTCCTCTTCCACCTCGGCCGCCACGCCGAGGCCCGCGACCTGTGGAAACGCGCAGCCGAACTCGGCGCCCAGCCCGTCGTCGCCTGGCGCGCCCTCGGCATGGCCGCCCGGACCCTCGACGGCGATTTGAGCGCCGCGCGCCAATGGCTCGACAAGGCCGCCCAAGCCGACCCCAAAGACGCCATTGTCGCCCGCGATCTTGGCACTGTCCTTTTTGACCTCGCCGACAAGGCCCCCTCCGATTCCGAAAGACACGACCTCTTCGTCCAGGCCCGCGACCGGCTCAGGACCTCCTTTGACACCGGCAAAGGCCGCTCCGACTTCGTCGCCTTGCTCGGACGCGCCCAGAACCGGCTGGGCGACTTCGCCGAGACGGCGCGCATGCTTGACGGCGTGCGCGTCACCGTCTGGGAAGGCGCCCATGAATTACACGACCTGTTCGAGCAGGCCCACCTGGCCCTGGGCGAGGCCGATCTCAAGGCCGGCCGCCCCGCCGACGCCCTCGTCCAGTTCGACCGCGCCCTCGATTACCCTGACAACCTGGCCACCGGCAAAGTCGAGAACGCCCCCCAGGCCCATATCCAATACCAGCGTGGCAACGCCCTCGCCGCCCTCGGCCGCTCAGACCAGGCCATTGCCGCCTGGAAACTCGCCGCCGCCGAACCGCCCTCAAAAGACACCCGCATCGAAGATGCCCGCCAAAAAGCCAAACAAGCCCTCGAGCGATCGATCCGTTGAAGATGCCGTGGAAAGTCTCTGCGCTCGCGCCTGACCCGTCGGGAGGGCGGCCTATTCCGGACCGTAGGCAAGGCGGACCAGCAACGGCGCGCCGCGCACCAGCCAAAAGCCGACGGCCAGCGGCCAGCCGATCATCAAAAAGTACGCGAACAAGATGCCGAACCGGAGGTGAGGGAATTGCGGGTAGATGGCCGCCCAGGCGGATGGGACCTTGTCCAGGCCTTGATAAAGGCAGATCAGGCCAAAGAACCGGACCATCAGGCCGAAGATTTCTTTGGCCTTCACGATTAAAACACCTCGGCCTTCAACCCGGTCGTTTGGCGAACGGTCTGCGCAATGCGAGACAAGACCTTCAGCGGCAGATGGCCGCTCTCGGAGTTTGGGGAAGGCCGAGTGGCGGAATAGATCTGGACCAGTGAAATGTCGGCCCCTGCATTCTTGAGGGCGAGCAGGCGGCGCGAGTAGCGGTCAATCTCCTCCAGGGGCGGCTCTTCGCCGTTGATGGCTGGAAAGAGGCTCTGCACAACCACCGGGCGCTGCCGGCCCAGGGCCAGGATATTCGAGAGGATCTTCTCCAGCGGAACATCCGAGCGGTTCACCTTGTTGACGTAGGCCTGGGTGCCGCCGTCCAGCTTGGCCCAGACCTCATCGCTCTTGGTGAAGTATCTCAACCCCTCGAGCACGTGCGGCGAATCCAGTCCCGTCCCGTTGGTGAGCAGCACCAGCTTGAAGGGGTAGCCCCCCAGCGCCCGGATATGCACAATGGCCTGAAGGGCCTCGGAAAAACTGGGCGACAGCGTTGGCTCGCCATCGCCGCTCAGGGCCACGTGACGCAGTTGCAGCAATTCATCCGGCAGCGTCCGATACCATGGACGCTCCCGCAGACGGTCCCCGCGCACGTCGCTCAGCGTCTTCTTCAGTTCCGCCGCCATCACGTCCACGTCCAGAGACTCACTGGGAGAGCCGTTGCGGTGCACTTCGCAATACACGCACCGGAAATTGCACTTCCGGTCCGGACAGAGATTGACGCCGACCGCCAGGCCCCCCGCCCGCGCCGACACCACAGTATAGACAAAGCGATTGTCCAGGAAATCCCGGGGCGAGCCAAAGGCGGATTCGTGCGCGCCATTGCCCCGAACCGGCCCGCTCTTCTTCCTGTCGGCCAGTTCGTCCGCTCCCGGAGTATGTGTCGAAGCTTCTTCCACAGTCTCCAATTACCCTATGATTGAAGGCCGCCCCGCACTACACTAACCTTGTCATTTGCTTGACATTTTTTGGCAGCCTGCGCTTGATTCGGTGAATGGCTCCCGGCATATTGACACCCGGAATATTCAAATACCGACACCATTATGAGCTTATCACCCGTTCGTGTGGCGATTACCGGCGCTGCCGGCCAAATTGGTTACTCGCTTTTGTTTCGCATCGCCTCGGGCGCGATGTTTGGACCGGAACAACCTGTCGTATTGCACTTGATCGAAATCGAACCTGCCTTGCCCGCCTTGCAGGGCGTGGTGATGGAGCTGGAAGATTGCGCCTTTCCGCTGCTCAAGGGAGTCGTCCCGACGGCGAACCTGGACGAAGGTTTCCGCGGGGTGAATTGGGCGCTGCTAGTCGGGAGTGTCCCGCGCAAGGCGGGGATGGAACGCAAGGACTTGCTGGGCATCAACGGCAAGATCTTTGTGGGCCAGGGCCAGGCCATACAGAAGAACGCCGCGCCCGACGCGCGCATCCTGGTGGTCGGGAACCCGTGCAACACGAATTGCCTCATTGCCATGAGCCACGCCCCGGGGGTTCCGCGCGACCGGTTTTTCGCAATGACACGCCTCGACCAGAACCGCGCCAAATCGCAGCTCGCCAGGAAAGCGGGCGTCGATGTCGCGGCAGTCACCAATGTCGCCATCTGGGGCAATCACTCGGCCACACAGTATCCTGACTTTTATAACGCCAGGATCCACGGCCGGGCGGCCACCGAGGCCATTGCCGAGGAGGGGTGGCTCAAAGGCGAGTTCATTACGGTGGTCCAGCAGCGCGGGGCCGCCATTCTCAAGGCGCGCAATGCCTCCAGTGCCGCCAGCGCCGCCAATGCGATCCTCGATAGTGTCCGCTCCCTCATCGGGCCCACCGCCGAGGGCGACTGGGATAGCATCGCCCTGTGCTCGGATGGCAGCTACGGCGTTGAAGCGGGGCTCATCAGCTCGTTCCCGACCCGGACCCGGCGCAACAACCCGGAGATCGTTCAGGGCCTTCCCATCAACGAATTCAGCCGCGCCCGCATCGACGCCAGCGTCAACGAATTGAAGGCGGAGCGGGCGATGCTGGCGGACTTGATGCCCAAGTAAAGGCGCCGGCTTATTATCCGGTCCGGGGATTGAAGGGGGACTCGCGGGCCAGTTGCTCCCAGAGTTTGCGCTCGGAGTCGGAGATGCGCTGGGGGACCTCGATGCGGGCGACGACGATGACATCGCCGCTGCTGCCGCCAGGCTCGGGTAATCCGCGACCCCGCAAGCGCAGCTTCTGCCCGTTTTGGGTGCCGGGCGGAATGCGGATGTTGATACGCCCGGTGAGCGTTGGCACGGCGATTTTCGCCCCCAGCACGGCCTCCCAAGGGGTGAGATCGGCCTCGTAGATCAAATTGTGGTCTTCGACCTCGAAATCGGGGTGCTTGGCCAGGCGCACACGCAAATAAAGGTCGCCGGCCGCTCCGCCCCCAACCCCGACGTCGCCGCGCCCGGAGACGCGCAGACGCTGGCCGTCTGTTACCCCGGCGGGGATTTTGACCTGGCAGGTCTCGCTCTTGACCGCTTGGCCCGAGCCGCCGCAGGCAGGGCAGGTGCGGCGCCCCTGCCCGCCGGTGCCGCCGCATTGCTGGCAAGGAACACCATGCTGCACCGTGACCGAACGCACGGAACCGCGCATGGCCTCTTCCAGCGTGACCAGGATGTCCCCCTCGATGTCCCGGCCTCGCTCCGAGCCCAGGTCTTCTTCGCCAAAGCCCTCGCGCCACGCCGAGCCCGCCCGCTGGCCGCGGCCTCGGGCAGCCCCAAAAAGCTGCTCGAAGAAGTCGCTGAAACCGGTGCCCCCAAAATGGAAGTCGTAATCTTCGCCCCCCGGCCCCCGGCGCCGGGAGCCGCCTTGCGCCGAGTCCCAACCGGGAGGCGGACGGAAGTCGGCGCCGGAATTCCAGTTCGCGCCCAACTCGTCGTAGCGTTTCCGCCGGGTCGAATCGCCCAGGACCTCGTAGGCCTCGTTGATCTCCTTGAACTTTTCCTCAGCTTGTTTCTTGTTCTTGGCAACGTCGGGATGAAACTGGCGCGCCAGCTTTCGAAAGGCCTTCTTGATCTCCCCATCGCTGGCGTTGCGCCCGACGCCCAGCGTTTCGTAATAGTCTTTGTATTTCACCGGCATAACAGCCTCAGCACGAAGCCGATTATACCCCGCGTCCCCCCAAATGTCATGCCCTCTCGGAAAGTCTGTTCTCGCGCCCCGCGTTGCCGCCGAGGGTTGGTTCAATCTGGCCTACTTGTGTTTGATATTGTCCACCGGCAAATAGTGGGTCCCGGCAGGCCCGCCTTCGCTGGGCTGACTCCAGACGCGGAGCAGAATCTGATCGCCTTTGGCCTTCTCGCTCAACTCGACTGCCGCGTTTGCGTTGGTCGCCGGGTGGCGGTCAATTTCGAGGATGACATCGCCCGGGCGCAACCCGGCCTCGGCGGCGTTGGAATCCTGGTCGACATTGACAACCAGGGCGCCGGAAATGTTGGCGGGAATGCCAAACTGGCGCCGCGCGCGGGCATCCAGATCGATCACCTCGACGCCATCCAGGGCATCGAAGTTGGACTGGCTGCGGGGCTTGGCCGTGCTGCCGCCGCGGCCGCCGCCTTGGCTGCTGGAGGCCAGGAGTTCTGCGGGCATCTCCCCCAGTTTGGCCGTCAGGGTCTCTTCCGCCGGTTTGTGGCCGAGGCCGGTCCGCAGGACGCGCAAGTTGATCTTGCTCCCGGGAGGAGTTTGGGCCGTCAAAAGATGCAGACTGCGGCTGTCGGCCAATTTCCGGCCATTCATTTCCACAATCACATCGCCGTCCTGGAGGCCGGCCTTTTCAGCGGGGCTGTTGGCCGTCACTGCGGCAACCAGCACGCCCGTGGTGTCCTCGGGCAAACCCAAGCCGCGCGCCAGGCTCGGAGTCAGGGTCTGGTTGCTTACACCCAGGTAGCCGCGCAGGACCCTGCCCTCCCGGATGAGGCTGTCCATGGCGAAGCGGGCCAGGTTGATGGGGACCGCAAAGCCCACGCCCTGGTAGCCGCCGCTCCGGCTCATAATGAGGGTGTTGATGCCTACCAGCCTCCCTTGCGAGTCCACCAAGGCGCCGCCGGAGTTGCCCGGATTGATCGCCGCATCGGTCTGGATGAAGTCTTCATAGCCGGTGACGCCGAAGCCGCGTCCCAAGGCGCTGATGATGCCCATGGTAACCGTCTGGCCGACGGCAAAGGGGTTGCCCACGGCCAGCACTACGTCGCCCACCTCCAACTTGTCACTGTCGGCCAAGGTAATGGCGGGCAAAGATTTGCCGTTCTCGATCTTGAGCACCGCGATGTCCGTCGGCGGGTCGGTGCCGATGATCTTGGCGTCGAATTGCTTGTCTCCGGAAGCCAGGGCCACTTTCACGCTGTCTGCGCCCTCGACCACGTGGTTTGCCGTGAGAATGTAGCCGTCGGCCGACACGATGACGCCCGAACCAAGCCCCCGCTCCCGGTGAGAGCGGGGCTGGTTGGGCGGGCCAAAATCAAACTGATCGCCAAAAAAGCGCCGCCACATAGGATCATTGAAAAACAGGTGCGGCATCGCCCGCTCCTGAATCGTGGTCGTCGAGTAGATGTTCACGACGCTGGGGGCGGCCTTCCTGACCACCGGCGCAAAGCTGACGCTCAGCCGAGCGTCCCGAAGCGGCGCGGTCTCGTCAAGGTTGAGCTTTGCCGGAGGATTCTCCGTCTTCTTAGGGGTGCCCTGGGCCGCCAGGAGGGGGCCGGCCAGGGCGAGCGCCAGCAAGAGTGGCATGCCGGTTTTCGATCGCCTGAAGTAGTTCACGGGTCGTTTCATTCCAATTATCAACCTGTTAATGTCACACTGAACCGGCTTTTGTCAAAGACGCGGCAATGAATTGACACGGCCCCGGCTTTGTTGTCTCATGCGTGCGGAATCAATCGAAAGGAATCGATATGCAAAACGTCCTTTTCAAGCAGAGGGGTGCCTCACCTCCCCTCGTTCGCGCGCAGGCCCGCTGCAAGGCGATTTTCTCCTTGTGCCTGCTGGCGCTGCCGCTCGGGCTGTGGGGGGCCACCGAATCCCCGCCGATGCGCGTGGTCCCCAAGTGGGGCCGCTTCGAGCAGTTGTTCAAGAGCGGTGTCCTCTATTCCAACGCCCTGCAAGATGCCACGTTCACGGTCCTGTTTGCCTCGCCCCTGGGTGAAACCAACCTGGTCTATGGGTTTTGGGATGGCGACAAGAACTGGCGCGTCCGCTTCCGCCCAAACCAGCCGGGGCGCTGGACCTATAAAACCACTTGCTCCGATGCCTCCAACGCCGGCCTCCACAACCGCGCCGGCGATTTCCTCTGCACCCCCCCCATCGGCAGGACCCCCTTCCATCTCCATGGCCCCGTCCAGGCGGCCCGCGACCATCACCACCTCGAATATGCCGATGGCACGCCCTTCTTCTGGTTGGCCGATACCACCTGGAACGGAATGCAGGCCGCAGAGGCCGCTGACTGGGAGTTCTACGCCCTCGAGCGCGCGGCCCGGCGGTTCACCGTCATCCAATGTGCCATCAGCCCCGGCGAGGATGCCCTGGGGGAAACCGCAGTTGCAGGTTTTGCGGACCGCATCGCTATCAACCCGGAGTTCTTTCAGCGGCTGGATGCCAAATTGGACCTCTTGAACTACGCCGGCCTCTTGAGCGCCATCTCGCCCCTGGTCGAACTGGAGCCCCACCAACGCGCCATCTCACTCCCTGACGACCAGGTGGCGCTGCTGGTCCGCTATATCGTCGCCCGTTGGGGGGCGGAACCGGTGGTCTGGCTCCTGGCCTTTGATGGCAGCATCCCCAGCCTGGTCACCCGCTGGGAACGGATCGGCCATGCGGTCTTTGACGAGGGCCGGCTCAACCCCGTCATGGTCTGCCCGGGCACAGCGACCGAAGCCTTGGAGGCATTCCGCAACCAGAATTGGGTCGACCTCCTGGGCGGACAGCCCATAACCGACTTCACGGACAGCGCCCTCGAACGGGCCTTGGCCGGGCCGTTCTTCAAGGAATGGTCCGCCACCCCTCCCCGCCCGATCATCTCTTTCCTGCCCTGCGAGAACGGCCTGAGCGCGGGCTCCCAACAACGATTCACCTCCGACAACGTGCGAAGGGCCGCTTATTGGAGTTTGCTCCTCAGCCCTCCGGCCGGCCTGAGCTACGCCGGCCAGGGAATCGTCGGGTGGGACCGATCACTGCCGGAACAAGCATCCAAGGTCAAAGGCGGCAACCTGCCCCTCTGGAAGCGCGCCATGTTCATGCCCGCAGCCAAAGAGATGACCCAAATGGCGGGCTTCGTGGGCGGGATTGACTTCTGGCGCCTCCGGCCTGACCCCAAAGTGCTGCCCGCCCAGCCAGCCGGTTCTTCACCCCTCAGCTTCCTCGCCGCCGCAGCCACCGAGGCCAGAGACCTGGCCCTGGTCTATGACCCCGAAGACCGCCCCCTCGTGCTGGCCATCGAGGGCCTGCCCCCAACGCCAGTCGCCGCCTGGTTCAATCCCCGTTCCGGCGCCAGCACCCCCATCCAACTCGTGGTCGACGGCAAGACCTGCCATGTCCCATCGCCGCAGGCGGCCGATGGCGTGCTCATTCTCAGGGGCGAGAAACGCTGACGCCCTAACCCGGCAAGTTCACGGGCGGGTTGCCTGACACTGTGTGGCGGCTTCGATGAAGGCGCGGAGGTTTTCGGTGCTGACGCCGGGGGGCATGCCGCCGGCACAGGAGAGGATGAGCCTGGAGGGGTCGGAGGCTTCGGCCAGGAGCTTTTTGACGGCCGAGCGGACCTCTGCCGGGGAACCTTTGGCCAGCACGTCTCGGGGAGGCACATTGCCGAGGATGGCCAGGCGGTTGCCGCACATGCGGCGCAACTCGGTCAGGGTGTTGAAGACGCCGGGGTTGTAAAGGTTGATGCCGATTTCGGGGTAGAAGCCGATGGATTTGGCGCACTGGGCGTCGTTGTGAAAGAACTTTACCGGGACATCGACGGCATAGAGTTCCTTGAAGCAGGGCAAAGCGAACTCCCTGAAATCCTGTTCCCCGATGAAGCCGACGATGTCGTCCAGCAGGAAGATGCCCTGGATGGTGGGGAAGGTTTCGCGCTGAAGGCGATGCCATCTTTTGAGGAAACCGGTGACCAGGCCCAGGAGTCTGCGCATCTTGCCGGGGTCGGTCTTGAGGGCGAGGAGGAATTCCGGGGCGCCCATCAGGAAGCTCGCGACGTTGAGGGGGCCGCGCGAGACCGAGAAGCGGATTCTGTGGCCGAGGCCCTCGATGCGCGGGCGGGCGCTCTTGAGCCGGTTGAGCATGAAGGGCAGCAGGCCGTCTGTGGCCGGGTTCGGCTCGGGCAAGTCGTCGATTTGGGCGAGGTCGCGAATGACCTTTTCAGCGAACGGAAACTCGTTCCTGTAGAAGAGGCATTTGGCCCCGAAAGCCGAGGGCTCGCTACACATGCCGAACTCGGACCAGAAGCCGGGCAGGAAAAGGAGCTGGGGGAAGGTCTCGACGGCCTTGCGGTTGGCCTCGAACCAGAGGCCCTCGTCGGTGAAATAGTCCAGGATGTCGCGCCCGGCCCAGTTGGGCAGCCAGGGGCAATCGATGATGAACCCGGCGGGCGGGCACGGCAGGGGTTTGCCCTGGACAACCGCCAGGAGGTGGTTCCATTGGCTGTCAGTCATGTTCCGCTAAGCATTGCGCAGTTGTGTGGAATGTCGAGGGTCGATGCTCTCTTGCATGCGGTTGCTCTTTGGGGGGAGGGTTGGTAAGGTGGGGGCTGCAAACTGCCAACTTATGCAACGTGAGCCAAGTCCCAATCCGGCCGCCGGCCGCCGGCCTCAACCCGGGCCGCGCATTCCATGGCGAACAATCCTGCTGGCCGGCGGCATCTTCCCGGCCTTTGTCGCGGGCGCCCTCGGCGCTCCGGTGAAGGTGACCGAGCGCCTAGAGGTCATTCCGACTTACCTGGCCGGGGAGCCGGAGCCGAACCCAATGTTCTATTTCGGCCGCAATTCCCAAGGCGCCGAGGGCCGGGTTTATCCGTATCCGCTTTACGACAAGCTCACCGGCGTCAAGTCGAACAAGGTGTATCGGGTGGTGTACCTCGAAAACGAGTATGTGCGGGTCGGCATTTTGCCGGAAATCGGCGGGCGTTTGTTCGAGGCCGTGGACAAGAGCAACGGCTACAATTACATCTACCGCCAGCATGTCATCAAGCCGGCGTTGATTGGGCTAATCGGGGCCTGGATTTCGGGGGGCATTGAATGGAACATCCCCCATCATCACCGCGCCACGACATTCCTGCCGGTCCAGTACCGGGTCGAAACCAAGGCGGACGGCAGCAAGACGGTGTGGGTGGGCGAGCTGGAGGTGCGCCAGCGGATGCGCTGGGCCGTCGGCTACACCTTGCGGCCCGGGCGCTCCTGCCTCGAATGCTACGTGCGGATTCTCAACCGGACGCCCTTGGTGAACACGATGCTCTGCTTTGCGAACGTGGCGGTGCATGTCAATGACAATTACCAGGTCATCTATCCCCCGAGCGTGCAGTTTGTGACCTACCACTCGAAAAACCAATTCACCACCTGGCCCATCGCCACGACCCGCTATAACGGGGCCGATTTCACCCGCGGCGTGGACGTGAGCTGGTACTCGAACCATTTCAACGCCAATTCCATGTTCGCGTGGAACTGCCAGGAGGACTTCTTCGCCGGCTACGATCATGGCAAGGAAGCGGGAATCCTGAGCGTGGCGGACCACCACGTGGTTCCCGGCAAAAAATTCTGGACGTGGGGCAACGGCCCGCGCGGGCGCATGTGGGACAAGATTCTGACCGACACCGACGGCCCTTACATCGAGCTGATGGCCGGGGCTTACTCGGATAACCAGCCCGATTATAGCTGGTTGCAGCCGGGGGAAACCAAGTCGTTCCGGATGTGCTGGTATCCCTTCCGCGACATCAAAGGCGTGAAGGAGGCCAACCTCGAGGGCGCCGTCAACCTCGAGGTCGGCACGAACGGCGCCGCTTTCCTGGGGTTCTGCGCCACCGCCCCGCACCGTGCCGCCAACGTCCTGCTCAAGGCGGGCAGCCGTGTGCTCCTGGACGAGGTCATCGCCATCGACCCTGGCAAACCGTGTCTCAGGCAAGTGGCCGTCCCGGCGGGCGTGGATGAGCACGACCTGTGCGCGTCACTGGCCGCAGAAGGGAAGGTGCTGGTGTCCTATTCGCCTCTGCGGCTGGCCTCGGCCCCCATGCCCAAACCCGTCAGCAACCCGCCCGCCCCCAAAGACCTGGACACGGTCGAAGAGCTCTGCCTGGCCGGCCAGCGCATCGAGCAGTTCCATAGTCCCTCCCTGAATCCGGAGCCCTACTGGGAAGAGGCCCTGCGCCGCGACCCTGGTGACGCGCGGGTGAACACGGTGTTTGGCATTCGCAAGCTTCGGCAGGCCAGGTTCACGGAAGCGGAGGCCCATTTCCGCAAGGCCCTCGAGCGGCTCACGGCCAATTACACCACCCCCAGGGACGGGGAAGCCTTTTACTACCTGGGCGCGGCGTTGAAGGCCCAGGGCCGCCTCGGCGAGGCCTTCGATGCACTCTATAAAGCGACCTGGAGCCAAGCCTGGCGGGCGCCCGCCTATTACTCGCTGGCCGAGTTGGCCACCCTGCGCGGCGACCGCGCGGCGGCCCTGGACCTGGTAAACCGCTCTCTGGAGGCAAACGCCCTGGACTCGCGCGCCCTTACCCTTAAGGCCGCTTTGTTGCGGCATGCCGGCCAGAACCGGCGCGCGCTCGCCATCCTGGACTACGCCGAGCGCCAGACCGACCCGCTCGATGTCGGCCTGATGGCCGAACGCTGGCTGGCCCAAGGCGGGAAAGCCGCCCCCGAGCTGGTTCAAACCCTGAGCTCTTACCCGGCTACCGGACTCGAGGCGGCCGCCGGATATGCGGACGCCGGCCTATGGCAGGACGGCGCCGCCATCCTGAAGGCCATGGTCCAGGCGGCAAAACAGTACCAGGCAGGCATCACGCCCCTGGCCTATTACTACTTGGGGGACTTCGCCGAGCGCCTCGGCGACGGCGGCAAGGCGGCCGAATACCGACGCCTGGCGATGACGATGCCTGCCGACTATGTATTCCCCTTCCAATGGGAGGCAATCCCGGTGTTGCGGCGGGCCATGGAACTCAATCCCGGCGATGCCCGCGCGGCCTATTACCTGGGCAATCTCCTCTATGACTGGCAGCCCGAGGAGGCCCTCAAATTATGGGAGGCATCTGCCGCCCTCGACCCGTCTTTCGCCATCGTCCAACGCAACCTGGCCGTAGCCTACACGCATCAGAAGTCCACCAACGACATTACCCGCGCCATTGCGCATCTCGAACAGGCTGTCTCCGGTCCCGTCAAGTACGCCCTCCACTTCGCCGAACTGGATGAACTCTACGCTGCTGCCGGCGCCGCGCCCGAAAAGCGCCTGGCGCTCCTGGAGCGGAATCACGCGGTGGTCGCTCAACGCGACGATGCCTTGTCGCGGGAAATCGGTTTGAAGGTGTTTGCCGGCAAGGCCGATGAGGCTATCGGGCTCATGACAGGCCGGACATTCGCCGTCTGGGAAGGGGGCACGCTCGACGTGGCGGACCATTGGGTGAACGCCCATTTGTGGCGCGGGCGCAAGGCCCTGGCTGCCGGCCAGGTCGCGGCTGCCCTGGCGGATTTCCAGGCCGCCCGGACCATCCCCGACAACCTGCCCAGTGACCAGGGCGGCTCCGCCCGCAACGCCGAAATCGAGTATTGGCTGGGCCTGGCCTGGGATAAGACCGGGGAGCCGGCCAAGGCGCAGCAGTGCTGGCAACAGGCCGCCGCCGGCCTGCCAGCCGGCCCGCGCCGCCGCTCGGAGGGGCGGCTCTCGGAGCAGCAGGCCCAGGTCTATTTCCAGGCGCTCGCCAAGCGAAAGCTGGGCCAGGGCGCGGAGGCTGAAACGGCCCTGCGCGGCCTTGTGGAAGCTGCCGCCCGGACCCTGGAGTCGAGCGACTCTTCCGAAAGCCTGCGCCGGCGCCAGACCGAGGGCGCCAGGAAGGCCCTGGCGCATTATGTGCGCGGTTTGGGCCGGCTTGGCTTGGGCGAAAAAGAAGAGGCCAGGCAAGAATTCACCCAAGCCCTGCAAGCGGCGCCTGACTGCCTGGGCGCGAAGATGGAGCTATCGGAAGGCCAGTGACGACGTACAAGAGAAAGGGAGCTGAACACTGTCCGGCGCCTTCCGGCCTTTGCCGACTCCACACCGAACAGCGCCCAACTCCCCCGCAATGGTTCAGCCTCGCTTTACCATAGCATCATCTTGGCGAACCGTAGCTTTTGCAACCGATCAACTGCTCACACTGCGATTCTTTTCGTAAGCATGTTTGGTGCCATGCCATAAAACCTCTAGTTTTCGAGGAAATTGACGATCTGGTTTCCCGGCGATGCGCGATTTTCACGCATTTTGCGTCATCCTCACGCAACCGGGGGGTCAACCATCCCAACGCAAGGCTCGATGTCTGCACGGGGGTTGGGACCTTTTCGGGGCGAAGCAGGCAGAGGCCGGCTCAGGAATCAGAGGCCCCCGACGGCCCGGTTCAACGCGTATTGGGCCTTGTCATGCTCGGTCACCGCCGTGACATAACCTGAACGCGCCTGCGTCAGGGCCTGTTGGGCCTGGAGGTCCTCCAGCACGATGCCGACTCCGTATTGTTTGCGCTGCCGGGTCAGGCGAAGCGTTTCGTCGGCGGTGCTCAGGTTGCGCTCGGCCAGGTCGATCACGGCCGCCGTGGAATTGACCTGGACCAGGCCGGCCACGACCTGAGCGATGACAGTGTCTCTGAGCTTTGAATCAGCGAGCTGCGCAGCGGCCAGCCGGGCCTTGGCGGCGTGGGTGCGCCCCGCATCGAACAGGCCGCCCGGACCAAGCCGCCAGCTCATGCCCACCGCGTAGTTTCGTTCGCCATTCAAGGTAGTGTCAGGACCGCCGTCAGGACCGCCTCCCAGTCCGCCCTCGAACGCCTGCGCGCCGACCGAAGGAATCAACGGGCCGTAAACCGCGCCGGTCTTTGCGGCGCGCCTGGCCGCCAGGAAGGCCTGACTTTGCTTTAGCTCCGGGCGCGAGGCCAGGGCTTGCTCGACCAGCGCGTTGACCGAGGCATTGGTGGGGAAGAGCTTGAGAGCCGTCACCCCGGCATCCAGCGGCGTGAGCTCCACCCGTGAATCCAGGTGCAGCACCTGTGCCAGATTTACCGCTGCGACCCGCCGCCGCCGCATGGCCTGCTGCAGCACGATCTTCTCTTGTTCGGTCTGCGTTTGGACCCGCAGTTCGTCTCCCTTGAAAGCGATGCCGGCCGTGACGGCCGCGTGCAGCTCCTGCTGATAATCCTGCGAGATTTGAATGGCTTGCCGGGCCACCTCGGCCAGCGCCTTGGCTTCGACCAGGTCGAAATACCCCTGGGCAGCCGATAGAATGGCGTCCTGGCGCTGGGTTTCCAGGGCCTGATCGGAGGCCCTGGCGAGTTGCCTGGCGGCAAGCGAGTTATAAATGGCTTCTCCCAGGTCCGTTTGTGCCGTGAGCGCGGCGCCGGGGTTATAGAATTGATAATGGGCGTTGGGGAGGGTTCCCGGCGGGACGTTTACGACTGCGCCCTCGCCGCGGTTATAGGCGACTCCGGCGCTGATCCAAGGGAAGAATTGCTCGAGGGCGGTCTGCCGATTGGCCTGGGCCTCAGCCAGGCCCTCACGCGCGATTTGAATGTCGAGGTTCCGCGCCCCTGCCAACCGCAGCGTCGTCGGCAGGTCGATCGGATAAACCGCTCCATTGGTGAGCTGCGCGCCTTCAGGGAGCGTAGCGGGCAGGCCGCCCGAATAAGCCGCGTTGGTCGGCCCTTGCGCGTGCGTCGGCAGAACGTTGAGCGCTGCCACGGCGGCGGCGAAGACCGCAGACCGCAAATCGTAAATCGCCAGTCTCACCTGGACTCCACGGGGTTGACAGGTTGACCGTCATCGAGTGCTTGTCTGCCAAGGAGGATTACCGCCTGGCCGGAGCTGATGCCGGCGGCAATCTCGACATTGGCGCCGTCGTTGAAGCCGGGCTGCACGGGTGTCTTCCTGGCCTTTCCGTCCGCGATTGTGAACACCGAGGCGCCCGCTTTCTCGATCAACAATGCCTGGACGGGCACCAGCAGCGCATCGTGCTTCCGCTCGACTTCCAGTTTGACGCTCGCGTAGATGCCGGGGCGCAAGGCGCCGGTCGGGTTGGGCATTTCGATTTCTGCCAACATGGTTTTGGTGGCCTCGTCCAGGGCGTTGGCGCAGCGGGTCACCGAGCCGGGGAAGACCTTGCCGGGCGCCTCCTCGACCGCGACCTGTGCCGGCGTGCCCTTGGTGATGAAAGGCGCTTCGGTCTCGGGCACGAACACTTGGATGCGCAAGCGGCTGAAATCCATGAGCGTGACCACGGCGGCGCTCTGCGCCGGCGTGCCCGACGTAGCGGCGGGAATGAAGGCGCCAGCATCGACAAACCGAGCCGTGACCACGCCGGAAAAGGGCGCAACCAGCCGGGCGTATTGCAGCAACGTCTGTGTGCGCTGCAACTTGGCTTGGGCGACTTCCCAGGCGCCGCGCAAGTCATCCACGGTTTGTGGCACGACCAGGTCGGGCGCCTTTTGCCGCGCCTCGGCCATGCGCTGGTAATTGGTGCGCGCGACTGCGGTCTCCGCCTGGTATTGTATCTCCTCGGCGAGCAGTTCGGGCACTTCGATCTCGGCGAGCAACTGGCCTGCCTGGACGGCGTCGCCCTTGTCCACCAGGAGCGTTTTCAAGTAGCCGGAGACCTTGGCATAGAGAACGGCCTGCTGGAGTGCGAGGACGCGGAAGGTCGGCAGTGTAACGCTGCGGGCTATCTCGCCCCGTTTGGGGAGAACGGTTTGGACGCTAAGCGCGGGTGGGGCCTTTGCTGGCGCTTGACTGCTCGAGGCCCTGCACCCGCAGAGGGCGGCCAGCCCGACTATGCCCATAAAGGCAAGAGATTCATTTCGCATAGTGACCGTTCAAGTGACGGGGTGGGTTTGACGTGAATGTCCAGGCGGCGGCGCATGGCCGACCAGCACGCCGTTGGCGTGTAGAATACCTTCGTCGCGGCCTTTGTCGCCGCCTGGGTCGAGAGTTTTTTTCATCTTTCTTTTCCGAACCGTCACGCCGCCTCCGCCATGGAACTGTGCGGGTCCGTCGGGTCCAGCGAGGCCGAGCGCCTGTGGGCGCGGGCCTGCACCAGTGCAAAGATCGACGGCAGCACCAGCAGGGTAGCCACGGTCGCGGCCGCCAGCCCGCCGACCACGGCTCGGCCCAGCGGAGCGGTTTGCTGGCCGCCCTCCCCTAAACCCAGGGCCATAGGCGCCATTCCGGCTATCATGGCGCTGCTGGTCATGAGGATGGGCCGCAGACGGCTGCGCGCTCCTTCGGCGGCGGCTTCGCCCGCGCTCGCCCCCGCCAGGCGATTGCGCTCGGCAAAGGTCACCAACAGGATGGCATTGGCCACGGCAACACCTACCGCCATGATGGCGCCCATAAACGATTCGATGTTCAAGGTGGTTCCCGTCAACCACAGCATGAGGACAACACCCGCGACGACCGCCGGGGTCGTCGAAACCACCAGGAACGACAGCCTGAGGGATTGGAAATTGGCTGCCAGCAGAAGGAAGATAACCGCCACCGCCATCAGCAACCCGGTGCGCAAGCCGTCGAGCATTTGCGTGAGCGGGATGATCTGGCCGCGGACTGTGAGGGTTATGCCACTGGGGGGTTGGCCCAGTTTTCTGAGCGCCGCATTGACCTCTTTGGCGACGCTGCCCAGGTCCGTGCCCGCAATGTTTGCCGTCACCGTCACCATCCGCTGCATATTGTAGCGTTCGTATTGGCCGACGGCGGCGCTCTCGGTGACTTTGGCGACATTGCGCAGCAGCACACCCTGGCCATCATGGTCCAGCACCGGCACGTTCTTGATCTGTTCGACCGAATCCATGCGAGCCTGCGGCACCTGCACTTGGACCTGGTAGGCGACGCCGCTGTTGGGGTCGGCCCAGTAGTTGGGCACCACAAACCGGCTGGACGAGGTGGCGGTCACCAACGCGCGCGACACGTCGGCCATCTTGGCCCCCATGATCCCGGCCTTCTCGCGATCCACGTTGACGTCCACCGTGGGATAATCCAGGGCCTGGCCAAACTGGAGGTCGCGCAGGGAGGAGATTCGCCGGAGGGCGGATCGGACCTGTTCGCCAAAGGCATGGTCGGCGGCAAGGTTTTGGCCGCTGATCGCTATCTCGACCGGCGTGGGCGAACCCAGGCTCATCACGCGGCTGACAATATCGCTGGGCTCGAAGGAGAAAGTGACTCCGGGTATCTTTTCAGCGAAGACTCTCCGCAGGCGTTCCTTGAGGTCCTCGATTCGGAGCGGCGTGCCTGGCTTCAATTGCACCTGCAGCACACCTTCCTCGGGGCCGCCGTTCCAGAGGTAAATGAAGTTGATCGGGTAAGGCGAGCCATGCACGCCCAGGAAGCCCAAGGTGATTCCGATGTTCTGCGGACCCACCTCCTGCTTGATGAGTTCCAACGCTTGCAGCGCGATGGCCTCGGTGCCGTCAAGCTGCGTGCCTGCGGGCGCGCGCAGCCGCAGTTGGACCTGTCCGGCATCCACTTTCGGGAAGACCTCGACGCCCAACCGTCGGCCCGGAAACACGATGGCCGCCGCCGCCAGCGCCAGGTACCCGCCGAGGACCGCCCAGCGCGCTCGGACCAGCTTCCGGCCGAGGGCGCCATAGCGCTGTTGAAAGCGCGCGAACCGGCCCTCGGCTGCCGAGTGGCTGGCGGCTGCGGTTTCGTGCCGGCGCAGCACCCAGACCGAGAGGACGGGGACCAGGGTGCTCGACAAGAGGTAAGAGGTCACCATGGCGAAGCCGACCGCCAGCGAGAGCGGCAGGAACATCGCCTTGGCCGCGCCCACCATAAAGAGGGTGGGGCTGAGTATCGCCAGAATACAGAGCATAGCCAACAACCGCGGCACGGCCGTCTCGGTGGTGGCGTCCAGCGCGGCTCGCCCAATCGAACGGCCTCGCGTCAGATGAGTGTGAATGTTCTCGATGGACACGGTCGCCTCGTCCACCAGGATACCCACAGCCAAAGCCAGGCCGCCCAAGGTCATGATGTTGATGGTCTGCCCGGCCAGCCAAAGGGCCAGCACCGAGCCCATCAAGGAAAGCGGGATGTTCAGGACGACGATCAAGGCGCTGCGCCAGTCCCACAAAAACAACAGCACCATCAGGCCCGTCAGCACTGCCCCCAGGGCGCCTTCCAGCGTCAGGCCGCCAATGGCGCGCGTGACGTAAGGCGACTGGTCAAACTCATAGCTGACTTTCACATCGGCCGGCAGCACGCCCTGGAACTTCGGCAAATTGGCCTTAACCAGGTTCACCACCGAAAGGGTGGAGGCCGTCGAGCGCTTGGTGACCGGTATATACACCGTGCGGCGGCCATTGACCAGGGCGTAGCTGGTGACGATGTCCGAACCGTCAATGACCTGTCCCACGTCCCGCAGGAAGACCGTCGGGAATGTCCCGGTCCGAATCGGCACCGCCTCCAGGTCCTTAACGTTGCGCGCCACGGCGTTGAGCGGGACCATCGGGTACTTCCCGTTGATGGGCACGTTCCCCGAGGGGCTAATCAGGTTGGCGGCAGTTACGGCGGCCACCACCTCGTCCGGCGACATGCGGTAGGAGCGGAGGCGTTCGGGTTTCAGGTTGATGACGATGCTTCGGGCGCTGCCGCCAAAGGGAGGGGGCGCCGAAACGCCCGGCAACGTGGCAAACAGGGGCCTCACTCGATTCAAGGCCAAGTCCTGCATTTCGCCCACCGTCCGGCTGCCGCTCGAAAACACCAGGTTCCCCACCGGGACGCTCCCCGCGTCGAAGCGCATGACAAACGGCGGCACTGTCCCGGGCGGCATGAAGGCCCGCGCCCGGTTCACGTAGGCGACCGTCTCGGACATCGCCTGGGACATATCCGTGCCGGGGTGGAATTGCAGCTTGAGAATGGCGGCGCCTTGGATGGACTTGGACTCGACGTGCTCGATGCCGCTGATGTAAAGGAAGTGGTACTCGTAATAGTAGGTGAGATAGCCCTCCATTTGGGCCGGGTCCATGCCCCCATACGGTTGAGCGACGTAGATCGTCGGAATGCCCAGCGTGGGGAAGATGTCGCGCGGCATCTGCTTTAAGGCCAGCAACGCCCCCAGAATGACGCCAAGGATGAGCACCACGACCGTGAGCGGCCGGCGCAGAGCGGATTGGACCAGGTTCATAGGGCGTTGTTCGCGCCCACAACCCCGTTGGCGGCGATGCTCACGAATTGGGACGCCGGCGCGTTAGGCAAATGGAAGGATTCTGAATTCAGTTCCTGATGCAAGTTGCCCATCCTCTCCGGCTTGGAAGCCGCGCAGTTCGCTTTCATGCAGCTTAGGTGCCGGCTGCGCCGCCCGGCCCGCCGGCGAGGGTCCGGAGACTCAATAGAACTTCGCGATAGACGGCCTTCATCCGAGCCGAGCCAATAACGCTTTTCGATGTCGAATACCATCATTCAGGTTCATCGGGTTGTCAAACCGGTGAGGTCGCGCGATTGGCGTAGAAGCGCCCGCCGCCCGCGCTCCGCAGGAATAGGACCCCCACCAGGCTCGTACCGGACTCAGGCTAACGGGGCGCCTCGGGGGCTGCGGCGGGGTCGCCGGGGGCCAGCAGGCGCAACTCTTGCAGGCAGAGGCCGTAGCGGCTGCCGGGCGGGAGCGACTTGAAGGTGATGCCGCCCCAGCCGGAGCTGAAATTGGCGGCATAGCAAAGCCAGAGGCCGCGGCCCTCCGGGCCGATAAACTTCGAGGGGATGTTCACGAAGTAGGCCTGCTCGCCGAAGTTGGTCATGTGCGAGACGAGCTTCCAGGGGCCGGTCAGGCCATCCGATTCCAGCAGATAAGTATTGTAACGGGAGACCGTGGTGCCGCCATCCGTCACGCACATCAGGAACTTCTTCAGCGGGGCATTGTAGGTCATGGTCACGCAGCCCATGTGGTCGCGCCATTCGGCAATCGGTTTGATCCGGGCGAAATCGCTCGTCCAGAGGGGCCGGCCCTGGGCGTCATTGCCGGCGAAGAATTCGTATTTGCGCGGGTCATTCATGTTCCGGATGCCGGGCGTGACGCGGATGAGATAGGCCTGGTCGGCGGTAATCCAGCTATTGAAGGCATAGCGCCGGTTGGCGCCCTCGGATGCCCCCTGCGCGACCAGGTAGGCCTTGCCGTCGGGGGAGTGTTCGAGGTTCTTGCCGAAGTCCACGAAATGGGGCGCGCCGATCTTGACCGGTTCGCCGTGCAGGGCCTGCTCGCCAAACAACGGCTTGTCCGGCGTGCAGGGTGTTTGGGTCCAGGTCTGCCCAAAGTCGGTGGACCAGCGGAAGCCGACAAAGGGCCCGAGCCAGGGCCAGTTGTAGGTGATGCCCTCGCGGGGCACTTGGCCGTTGGGGTGCAGGCAGTAGGTGCCGTAGTACCAGACGCCATTGTACACCAGGCTGCCGCAGGGGTAGCGCCCTTCGTAAGGCCGAGGGCTGCTGGCAAAGACGGCCTGGTTGGTGACCACCAGCTTCAGAGGGTCCTCCCCCAGAATTGTGGCATTGCCCGTCGCGGCCTTTTCCCCGCTCGAGCTGGAACTCAGGCCGTTGACGTTCCCATCGGTCCATGGTGAATAGAGGTTGCCGTCCGAGGCCCAGGATGGATACCAGGTGTCAGCACCGGTGTATTCAGCATGCCGCCCGGTGAAGCCGACGCCGACGAGCGTATCGGATTGCGCAAAGGGACAACCGGGCGGCGGCGTGGACGGCCAGGCCCGCAAGGGCTCGGGTGCGGGGGCGTTACCGGCGCGCTCGGCGGCGGCGGCTGCCGAGGCGGCCGCCAGAATCAACAACAGGCCAACTCGCCTAACGAGCAAGAGGACCAGGCCAGGGGACAAAGGGCGTGTTCGTGAGGGTGCGGGGGCACAGCGATGAGCTTTCATGGGCCGCATTTTGCAGGGCGCAAGGGGCGGTTGTCAAACGCGCGCATCTCGGGTTTTCCTGAACGGGCATCTGAGGATTATTGAGAATTGGAAATTGAGAATTTGACAGTGGCCATTGATAGGAGAGGACGTATTATGGCGGCAAGATGAGCATGAAAGTTGTTGGAATTCTCTTTTCATTGCTGGCGCTCGGGGCACTGATGCCGATGGTTGTCCTCAAAGCTGTTGCCGGAGAGGCCGGGGGGCCTGCCATCGTGCCGCTGCCCCTCAGCATCGAGTCTCGAGCCGGCGTCTTCAAGCTCGGGGGGCGGGCTCGGATTCTAGTGGACGCCGAGGCGAGAGAGACTGGCGGCTACCTGGCCGAGCGGCTCGGTCCGGCCATGGGACGTTCTTTGGAACTGGGCGCGGATACAGAGCCGGCCATGGGAAACATAGTGTTGGCCACCCGCGACGCCAATGCCGCCTTGGGGGCCGAAGGCTACGAACTTGTTGTGACTCAGGATTCTGTTGTCATTCGCGCCCCGGGCGCGGCGGGGCTGTTTTACGGGGTCCAATCTCTGCTTGAACTGCTGCCGCCCAGGGCCCTGGCGGCCAAACCGGGCGGCAGCGGCGACTGGACGATACCGTGCGTGAGCATCGAAGACCAGCCGCGGTTCCGGTGGCGCGGGCTGCTGCTGGACGTGAGCCGGCACTTTTTCACCAGGAACGAGGTCGAGCAACTCCTGGATTCCATGGCATTGCACAAGCTGAACCGGCTCCAATTGCACCTGACGGACGACCAGGGCTGGCGCATCGAGATCAAGAAGTACCCGCGCCTGACGGAGGTTGGCGCGTGGCGCAAGGACATCGGCTTCGGCCTTGACCCCAAGGCCAGCGCCGCCTACGGACCTGACGGGCGCTACGGGGGCTATTACACACAGGCCGACATTCGCCGGATGGTCGCCTACGCCGCAGCCCGCCATATTACGATCGTGCCGGAGATCGAAATGCCGGGCCATGCCGGCGCGGCCCTTGCCGCTTATCCCCGGTTCAGTTGCTCCGGCACAGGCTGCACGACGGATGTCGGCGGCGGCATTTTCGCGGGCGTCTATTGCGCGGGCAATGACGAGACGTTCCAGTTCTTGCAGGACATCCTTGCCGAGGTCATCGAGTTGTTTCCCGGCAAGTACATTCACATCGGCGGCGACGAAGTGCCCAAGGAGAACTGGCAGAAATGCGCCAAATGCCAGGCGCGCATGACTGCCGAGGGCCTCAAGAACGAAAAGGAGTTGCAGAGCTATTTTGTCCGCCGCCTGGAGAAGTTCATCAATTCCAAAGGCCGGAGCCTCATCGGCTGGAGCGAGATCCTCGAGGGCGGCCTGGCCCAAAACGCCGCGGTGATGGACTGGATTGGCGGCGCGGTGGAAGCCGCCGGCGCCGGGCACGACGTGGTTATGACTCCCACCACGCATTGCTACTTTGATTATTACCAGTCCACCAACCAGGCCGCCGAACCGCGCGCCATAGGCGGGTTCCTGCCGCTGGACCAGGTTTATTCGCTGGAGCCGGTGCCGGCGAAGCTGGACCTGGAACACCAATCCCACATCCTGGGCGCCCAGGGCAATCTGTGGACGGAGTATGTCCCCTCGTTCAAGCACGCCCAGTACATGATCTTCCCGCGCCTGTGCGCCCTGGCCGAGGTCGCCTGGTCCGCCAAGGCCGCGCGCAACTATGCTGATTTTGTGCGGCGCCTTCGCTCCCATTTGGAGCGCCTGGACCAACTGGGCGTCAATTACCGCAAGGGCATCCCCGAGAATTGAAATGGGCAGGGGGCGGGGCCGGCGACAAAGTTCCCCGCGGACCATCGCGGGAGACGGCGTGAGGAGTCTCTGATTGGTCCTTGGGCGCCCGAAGAAATCGGCCGCGCGCACCCTGGCGCGCGTTGCCGAGAAGGTTGTTGACAGGGGTCTATAGATGCTTGAGAATGCTCCCGTTGAGCGGCTGAAAGACCGTTCAACTCGAACGACTTGCGTTGCGCATATGGCGGAATTGGCAGACGCGCTACTTTGAGGTGGTAGTGGAGTAATCCGTGCAGGTTCAAGTCCTGCTATGCGCACCAGCTTTCGGAATGGCAATAAAATCAGGCCTTTCTGGCTCGTCCTGCCCTCCTCAATGACGTTGGCATAACACTTTGGCGTAACAGATTCAAAGACATTCACCGTTGTCCGTTGGTGTTCAGAGCCGTCGAGACGCAGCAAATGGACCCACCCAATCACGGTGCCCAACGAAGAAACCCCGGCGCGGGCGGGGCCGGTTGATTTGCGGGAGCGTCGGCGGGTGCCGGGAAATCTTAGGCCCCAGCTTGACTTGAGACGCACGAGAACGAGCTGACCCTACCGTTGACACCCCCAGGGAAGCTGAAAACCCAGGCATTTCAACTGGATCCATGGGCTCAAGAGGGGTTACGCCGACGCAAATTCGCCAGCCAAACCGCGCACCAGGGCCCATTGGCTGTGATTTTGAGTTCGACCTGAGCGGCCGTCGATGGCTGAAACTTCTCCTGAGCCGGGCCCTCCGGGTCAAGGCTCCGGAACCCTGGCTGAGGTTGGTGGGGGTGGAGTTCGAATCATGGTTAGAAGCTCGAGACCTGGATTGCTGTTGATGGAGCGGAGAGGAATCATGATTTCAGGAGTAATCCTGGCGGAGCAAATCGGTGCCGTTGGAGGTCGATCCTTGGTCATGCAGGAGATGATCCAGCCGTTTGAGATTGACCACAGCGCGGTACCAGGTAAAATCCGGCAAAAGGCTGAACAGAATGAGTGCAACGATGAACCAGTTTGCGCTTAACCGCACAGGGTCAATGGAGGGCAGGCGCGGCCTAGGGCAAATCTCGATCAGTGACAATCAACCTTATCAACTTAAGAGGACCAGCTTATGCCGCCAGCCAGCAACTTGAAAGAGCAACTCGAACAGTATAAAAACAGAGTTAAGGAGTTCTCTGAATCATGTCGGGATAACGAAGCTTCCACCAAATCCGCCTTGATTTTGCCTTTGTTCACCATTCTCGGTTACGACGTGGCTAATCCGCGTGAATGCCAGCCGGAGTACAAGGCGGATTTCGGCAAAGTTCGAGGCAAGCAGCCTGTGGATTGGGCATTTTTCGTCAACGGTCCGCTGGCATTCCTGGTCGAAGCAAAGGCGGTCGGAAAGAAGATTGACCGGTATGACGAGCAGCTTGGAGACTACTACGCCAAAGAACACGGAGTGGTGAAGCTGGGCATTTTGACAACTGGGGTGCGGTGGCGTTTCTTCACTGATTTAGACAAAGAGAATGTTATGGACAACGAGCCATTCCTTGAGTGGGATGTTCTCAACGACGGGATCCCCTACGACTTCCTGACCCTCCTTCAGCGAGAGAAGTTCAGCCCGGAACTCATCAAGACCTTCGCAAAAGGGAAGCGCCGCCAAAGCGTCTTGGTAGCAGAATTGACTCGGCTGCTGGAGCCTTCGGAGGAGTTTGTCAAGCTCGCAATCCAGAACAAGGAGAGGCTCCTTGAAACCCGCAACTTGACTGCAACAGTGCTACAGGAATGGAAGCCGATCTTGGTCGAAGCTATCCACGAATGGGCTCAGCAACGGAGGCTGACCGAAGCACTAGGGCGTGGTGCCATCGACAGTGAGTCAGAAGAGCCTCCCCACGAAACCGAACTTGGCGGCTCCGATGATGACACCCCAGGCAACGAGTTTCGTCACAAATTCTGGGCTGGCCTTCTGCCCTTTCTCGCAACCCACGATCATCCCTGGGCGGACGAAAGAAAAATACCCGAATATGCCTGGTTGTCAACATCGGTAGGCAAGAGTGGCATCGGAGTAAACGTTTGCATGTCTAAGCACTCACGTATCCGAGTTGAGATATACTGCTACCACGACAGCGACAAGAAGCTCTACAAACAGTTGGAGGCCCACAAGGCGGAAATGGAACAGACGTTCCCTGGAGAACAGGTAAGTTGGGAGCCATTGGAAGCAAAAGCAGCAAGCCGGGTCGCGGTTTACCGCAGTTACAGCAAGGAGGAAGTCTCTGAGGACACGCCCGCAAGAGCCGAACTTTTCTCCTGGATTGGACAACAACTGACCAAATTCAGAGGAGTGGCACAGAAGTACCTGTAAGGCCGTTGCCCAACAACGAGTTCAGCCTGGCAGCCTGAATGAAGCAGCGGCGCATGAATGATCCGAGCCTTATTGCCGCATTCACACAAAGCCACAGCCATCAACTTGGACAGCGGCACAAACTCGGTCAAAACCCCAGCGGTGGTCAGGTCGGTCGGCTGCTTCTCCGGAGCCTCGCCACCGGAGTCCAACGCGGCATAAAGGGCCTCGACAAACGCATCCTCGATTTCACTCCCGGTTAACCCCTCAGTCACCTTAGGCCGTTGAACCAGGTCAGGTGTTTGAATCTCGACTATGTTTATTGAGTTGCATTTCATAGATGGCTGATGGTTCACCTTCAGGGTTCATTCCCAGGGTTCATTGCCGGGGTTCGCCTCCAGGGTTGTGCCGCCAGGCCGAATTCACCCCTGCTCCGCGCTCCAAACCGATTGACCAGTTGAGACTCCGGCTGAGTTGTTCACTGGATGTTCGCAGGATATTCTCAGAGGCGCAGCACGGTCGCTCCACCTCTCAACCTCCGCTGCCGCCGCTGCTCAATCCACCTGGACCTCCGACCTCGGCGCTGGTCAAGCGGACCGCTGCCGGGCGACCACACATCAGGAGAAGTTCATCGGGAGCCAGCGGTGGTTGAAGTTGAGAGCATAGGGGCGGGAGTTTGATGGGTGGCTGGCTACGGACTGGTTATGCCAGGTCATGGCGAACGAGTATCGGCGAGTTCGCCGTTGACAAGACAGCCTTGGCGGCTTATTATCTAACGAAAGCACGAGACCGTGAACGAGCCCGAGAACCAATTGTCTCTCACCGGAGCAGCCGCGATGAAGCCCCGCTGGGTCGGGAGAGCCACTCCTATCAGTCGATATTGTATCGGGTGAACTTGAATAATCATATGATCAAAATCACAGCATCCATTTTTCAGAGCAAATCCATCGGTTGTCTGTTTTTAGCTGCTTTTATCGCGACTATCGCCGGCTGTGCCAGCCCCAATGCCGCCAATCAAATCAAGAGCTTCTCAGATGCAACAATCTTGACGATAAGCAACACCACGCAGGCTTTCACGCTGGTTGAGGACATCCATTATAAAGAGGAGGTCAGTGAGGAGATTAAGAATTATAACGACAAGACTGGATTCGTTCTGAGCACAATTCAGCCGTTCATGGGATCGGATGCCTTGCAGGTCAGGCTTGACGTTCTTAATGGGTTAAAGTCTTATGCCGCCAATTTGTCGGCCCTTATGGGTAAGAGTTCCCTTACAAACCTCGACCAGCAGACGACAAAGCTCGGACAAGCGTTGGCCACTGTTGATACAAATCTCGTTAAGTATTCATTTTTCAAAACAGCGCCAGCCACAGCGCAAGAAATACAGATCTTTACGACCGCAATAAACGCGTTGGGCCACTGGCTGATCACTTACAAGCAGCAAAAAGACGCGAAGCAAGTAATTGCCTTAATGAAAGGGCCGGTTAAGAGCATTTCCGAGCTTTTGCAGCGAGACTTTAGAATTCTCAAACAGCAGCTGGCGCTCGACAATAAAGAGACTTTGGAGAATGAAGATCGATATCTCCATGACAATTTGGCCCGTTTTGATAACAATCCCGGTGAAAAACGCGCAGTCATTCAACAGATGGCGGCACTAACCCAGGAAATGAAAAATGATGCCGCCATATTTGACTTCTTGGAATCAGCCGCAGCGAAATTGGAGGCGGCGCATAGCGCCCTCGAGGAGGTTTTCTCAAAGAATACGACCAACATCACTTCGCTCATCCAGGAATTAACTACCGAGTCACAAAGGATCAGTCAATACTACAGTTCTCTTAAAACCACTAAATAGTTTACCAACATATGATCATCCCTGCCAACGACCAGACTGCCTGTCAGCAATCGCTACAACAATTATACGATCTACTAGATCAAGCTTATTGGGTCGCCTCCACCATTGAAGCGAAAGACGCGATTAATGGGTTAACCCAAGCTCTCCATGGCATACTGACCACCTTAAACCAAGGCGCTTTGGATGATGCTACTGCGGAATATGCAACGCTCAAGGCTACTGTAGCTGCAGTGAACTCCAAAATAGAAAGTGTGCAGGCACAAATCAATAATTGGATTCATGTGGTTTCACTCGCAACGCAGATAGCCGGTGCAATGGACCAGGCGCTGAGCGCATGCGCAAAAGTGTTCGCATTGTGAGGTCCGCGACCCAAGCGATTCCGTCGTGCTTGCTTTCGCGCACGCTGGCACTGCTGTGACCGAACAATTGCCAAAGGTCAACGAACTGGCCCTCAAAACACATGCGAGAGATCATGAGCGAATAGCCGCAAAATGGGCAGCAAGCAACCACTCGTCGAAAAAGCCGGTGCGCAGCAAGAAGACTGCTCGACGTCAACGCTCAACAAAAGCCCGAGTACATTTGTCAGCGATATGCCTAAATTTATATATGCAAACATTCCAATGTAAAGAGCCCGGTTGCCATGAGGAGGTCACATACGAGCCTGAGAAGATTCCAGGCGCAGCATTGGTAGTTAAGCAACCCGAGGAACCCGACTACGTATATTTAACATGTCCTGCCGGGCACACACATCGATACAAAATCACGTAGAAGACCCAATAATCTACTATGCCTGACTCACCCAAACCAAAACTAGACGATCAATATTGGTTCACTGGCATCCCACAAGGGGCACAATCCGAGCGTAAACCTGCGGTTTTCCGAAGGAATTGAACGGGCGACAGAGGAACCGCTTTAAGAATTTCAGGTCATTTTGGCGGGTGGTGTGGGCTGCGTGTGCTGGGTAACTTCGGCTGTCCCACAGCTTTAGACGAACCCGGGGAAAAATGCCTGCTCCGGTCGCGCCAGGTAGCGGAAGCTGCCCCCGGCTGTCCCATAGCGTGCTAAGAGCTTAAGTAAGTCCCATTTGCGCCACAGACACGTGCGCACGACGGCAAACAACCGGCTGAAGCTGTGGGCCCAGTCCGAGAGGAAAGCCAGGTAGCGCAGCAACAAATAGACTAAGAGTGCCGTCCAAACCTGCCACCGTACCGCATTGGCGCTGGTGCCCAGGAAATCTGCCAACTGCAGGGTCCCCTTGATCTGCTTGAAGAAGACTTCGATCTGCCAGCGGCACCGGTACAACTCCACCACGCTCTCCGGACTCCAGGTCAACTGGTTGGTCAGGAAGGTCATCAGACGCTCTTGGCCATCCACCTCGACCCACGCCACGATCCGCCGCATCAGTTCGGGGTAGGCCTTTTGCGAGCCCGGATTCTTCAGTCCGACCAGTTCGTCGGAGACCACCTTGCCGCCCGCCTTCACCGGGTAAGCCTGGACCACCTCAAATTGCAGGTTCTCCTTGGCCCGCGTCACCCACACCACCCCGCGCACCTCCAGGTCATGAAGATGCTCAAAGTCGACGTAAGCCCTGTCAAATATGACGATTTCGCCGTCCTTAATGCCGGCGCAGACCTCCCGCGCTCGTTTGGCGTCGGCGTCCCGCGCGGTGTCGATGATCGCAAAGCGCGGCAAAAAGCTCTGCAGGTCTAAGCGCAAATGGCACTTGGCGGCGGCCTTGCGCCGCCGGTGCTTGGCCCAGTCCATGCACGAGGCGATCAATTCGATGGTGGTCGAGTCGACCAGGTGAATCGTCCGCTTGAACCGGCGGGCGAACCGCTTGGCGGCCTTGCCACTGACAAACCTCGGCGAGAGGTCCCCCAAATAGCCATACACCGCCCAGAACAGTTTCTCGGCCATCACTGCATCGCGCACTTTGTTGGCGTGCGAGAGATTGTTGCGCGTAGGGGCAGTCGCGCCTCGCAGGGCCGAGAGTGGCCCGGAGTTCAGTTGCAGGGCATCGCACACATCATTGAGCCCGATGCTATGGGTCACCTGCGCGTAGCATAGGCTGACGATGTGGCTCCATTCATCGAAGGTGCGGGTCTTCTCCTCGACGCCGGTCTCCCGGGCTAATTTGGGCACCAGGTGCGGCGGAATGTAGTTGCAAAGCTGACGCAGAACGGTGAATTTCGAGGCGGTTGGGATTTTTTGGTTTTTCATCGCCTGCCTTGTGGCAGGTTCTCCGAAAAATTCCAACCGTTTTCTTCAGGGTGCTATGGGATGGCTGTGATATTGGTTCGATTATTCCGCAACCCTAGTTACCAAGGCGATTGATTCGCTCGATCAAGCGGCAGCGAAGATTCAGACCTTTAGTCTGTGGCTGTGGGGCATTTATACCACATTAGCGGCGGTTGGCTTTACGCTGGCGGGAAAAGATTTGCCCTTGGTGAGCAGAATACTCATCGCCTCTACGAGTATTGTGATTATTGCTGTTTATTGGGCAACGGACTGGGTCCAATCCCCCGTTTTTTCTTCCTTTGATCCGAGGTCACCGAAGCAAATTCGAGATGCCTATGCAGCCGCTGTTAAGAATAAAAAGAAAAGACTAACAATTACGCAAACTATCTCCGGGCTTGCTGCTGGAATGGTGGCCATGTCCCTGATGACCGCATCCCTGGGCAAGACTGCTTCTACCAGCGAGCACGACCTTGCCGCTACGATTGGGACCACCAAAGGGGTTCGCTCTTTGTCAATTACGGCCAAGATTAAGGATGCAGAAAGGGTAATGCTTTCAATTGAAGCAGTAGGACCTCCGAAGGATGCGCAGATTGCGAACTCGATTCTGTTGCCGACCAAGCCGGAAGGATTAATCCAGGTGAGCACGGAAATCACCAACGCTGCTCACAAGTTCAATGTCGCTCTGGAATGGACCAACCAGGTTGGGAACGCTGTAAGAATTAGCAAGATACTTTCTGAACCGCAAGACAAATGAAAAACACCCTGGCGTTTGCTCGTTTTCCACCGTTTTCGCTGGGGGATCCCTTCTAGAGGATGATGTTATGAACGCAACCAATTCTGTAAATCATAACTGGATCAAGCCGCTCGTTCTCATTCTTGCTTCTGTTTGCATTACGGGGTGTGGTAGTGGTGTGCCGAAGACGCTTTGAGCCAACAGGACAGCTGCGGCTATCAGTACCGATGGCCACGCCGACGCAACAGTCGAACATTCTAAACAGGTGAAACTTAAGCATAGCCGCCCCCTTTCTGTGATTTTGCCCATTCTCAACGCCAATTTGACCCAAGTGAAGTTCGAACCCGCTGCCGCTATGCAGACGTGGTTGAGGTGGTTCAAATGCTGAGGAGTCGGCAAGGCGGAGGATGTTTAGGCCACCTTGGGCTCGGATGATGGATGAACCGCAGAGGTCATGGTTGGATGGGAAGGAGCAGGACAGCGCATAAGCGGTGCCTGCCTTGCAGTATTAACGAGGCCACATTCTGCATAGAGAAAGAAAGAGGAATACAGCCGAAGGCCAGATTTCTCTGTTGCCTAAATGGTCGAGGCAAAGCGGTGTCCGAGGCAGCCCCGGCTGAAGGCAGCGATGCCGCCCTCGCGCCGCGGCGTCGGTCGGGCGCCAAGGCCGGGCGCGGCGCCGATGGGGTCACCCCCTGCTAAAATCCGTGCCATCCGTGAAATCCGTGGTAAAAACCGGGGCATGAAACACGAAAGGCTCACCGGCGAAATCCTGGGAGCGGCCATGGCCGTGCTGGACTTCAAGGAGGCCAGGCTGGCGTGGAAACGGGTGGCACCGGGGCCCACCGAACCCGGAACGGGAAGCTGACCACGGATTACACGGGTTTCACGGATAGAGCGGGACGGTCTCGTGCGCCGGGGGGCAGAGCCCGGGTTGGCGGCCCATCATCAACCCACGCTCTGGGCACGGAGCAATCGCTGGGCCCATCACCCCTGCGCCGCCGAGAAGGACACCCGCGCCAGAACGGTTCGCGCCTCGCCGGTCTGAGGCGCAGCCTCGCTAAAACTTATCGTCCGTCACAATGTCCAGTTCGGCGATGGCGGTGAAGGGTTTGCCATTGGCCTCGGACCTGGCCGCAATTTTGAGATAGCGCGCTTTGGTGCGCGCCGGGAAGTTCACGGTTTGAAGTTCGGCGGTGTCGGGCCGGTTGGCGTTGGCGACGGTTGGACGGCGGAGGTGGAGAGGAGGGCTTGGTCGTGGCGGAGATTATCCGCAAAATAGGGGTTGACGCGTGCGTGTTAATTTGTTAAAAGAAGGCAAACGGCTGAAACATGAACGTCACCAGGAACCGGTCAACCCCTGATCAAGGAGGGCTAATCGAGGGCAGGCGCGCCACGAAAGCCAGCAACAAAACAGACAGAGGTAACACAATGAAACTGAGGAGCAACATCATTGCCGGCGCCGCGACGCTCGCGTTTTTAACCATTACCGCTGGCAGCATTGAAGGGCAAGTGAAAACCATTGTTGCCTTCACAGGGACCGCCCTGGTGCAGGGCGGTTCCACCAACAATGGCGCTGTCACTCAGTATGCAGCACCGGCCAAACAGGCCCTTGCCACAAAAGACATCCTCCAACGTCTAGCGCTAGATGAAAATGCGGCCGGAAAATATAAGTCGACCACTTTTCCCTCCGGCGCACAACTGGTGGCAATAATTAGCAATACTGCAGGTAACAAAGGAACTTTTCAAGTTTTGGACAAGAATAACAACCTTCTTGTGGACGTCTCAAACATCCTATCCATAAGTTATGGGACCTATGGGCACTCCATTATCAGCGGTATGCAGAATAACGACACCGGCCTGAGCACTCCCTCTAGAACGGTCTCGCATGTTCTCACAATCAGCTATGACGACAGCGGTATAACTGGAGGTGTCAGATTCCGGTTTTACATGACGGGCATGATAACCCGCACGACGACAGACACCACACCCAGCGGTAAAACACGAGTTTATACGGAAACCCAATCGGGGACGATGTCAACCGCAGCGGGAGAAGGTGATTATCAAGGCCAGCCTTTTGTTTTCACCGGCAGCTTAACCCTTAGCGGACAGGGCACGTTTAGGTTGCCCTGACCGGGGAACGATTGACGCGCTCAAATTGGCGTAGATTCGATTTAACCGGCATATCGGTGCTGGAACGACTCGGGTCAAACGTTTCGCTAAACGGGCCTGCGGTGAGGGTCATCCCGGAGCGGACAAATTGCAAGCTCCGAAAAGCTCGTTACCCTTGCGCGGGCGCAGGACGAAATTCTTCGGAAGCGCGATAGTCACCCACGAAAGGCGTGAGGCGCTGCCTCGCTGGGAGATAATGCAAGGCAACGCCTGGAGCGCCAAGGGCGCGGTCCATATCAGCCTGGGCCAGCGGCCCAGGTCTGGAGTTTGGACCTCTTGCGGCACCGCGTAGCGGTGATTTGCAGGTAGCCGTGGGGCTTCAGCCCACGGAATCAGCGGCCCGTAGCCGTCGCGTCGCGCCAGCGACGCTTGCACCCCCCGGCCTGCCTTGTCAATCCTCCTGCGTGTCCAGCCGCAGCCAGGGCTCGCGGCCTTTGGTGCTGAAGACAACGTGGTAGTGGAGACTGGTGAAGGTATTGGCCATAGTGTAATTGACGCGGTTGGGTTGCGTGAACGCGCTGGGTGTAGCAGG
>Ga0326727_10004074_pt1 | contig 44892 bp, 34 predicted proteins | sample MB2enrmetagenome_FD_207643 | JGI IMG/M metagenome (GOLD analysis project Ga0326727, IMG submission 207643) | Lab enriched peat soil microbial communities from McLean, Ithaca, NY, United States - MB29MY | ecosystem: Environmental > Terrestrial > Soil > Wetlands > Peat | place: USA: New York... | reverse complement strand
GCCTGCACCCGTTCTAAGGTTCCCTTAGCCGGTTCCTGAACCACGAATTCCTGATAGCTATCCATCAGACCCCGTGATGCGAGTTCCGCACTCTTCGATTTCAGCTCGTCGGTGTTATGGATTCGCCAAACCGCTGCCGAGGCCGTTGCATAGTCGGCTTTCAGGTAGAACGGAAACAGACGTTCGCGTAACAGTTCATCCCGCGTTCGGATCACACGTGAAGCAGGCTGCGGGATGGATAGGCGCTCAAGAGTTTTGACGAGCGCCGCTTTCCCTTGAACCTGTAGGAAGGATCGGAAATCCGCGACGGCGAGTGCGATTCCTGGTGGAACGCGTGCTCTTTCCCTGGAGAACAGAAATGCTTGTTCGTGCGTCGGGAAGAGCACGTCCCAAGCGCCATGGGAGACAATACTCAGGACAAAATCAAGGTATGCCCAAGGATCTTTGCCAATTGCCGGACACCGGTAGTAATGAGTGACAAATCGTGAGAAACGTCCCATGCACAGCGGATCGGGATCGCAGACGCCCACCCGATGGCCCGCCATTCCGAGCGCTGTGACCGCTTCCCGCGCTGAGAGGCTCGAACCTTCCGACACCAAAACTCGCTTCTGTGAGGACATACCGGGAACCGCCATTGTACCCATCTCGTGGAGCCAAGTACAGCTTGCGGGAGTGGAGTGGGACTGGGTCGTCGGCCAATTGGAAACGGGGTTCGAGGAAGTAACTCCTCAGTCGTCGCCAAGGGTTTAGTAATCGTCGTGAGTCCCGCCACGCCAGGCACCTTGACGAGCAACGGCCCACCCGTGCTTTAGGGGCGTCGCTGCCAAACTTCGTGTGGGAAGGAAGGCATGTCAACTGGAACCTTAAGCTTAGCGGCGAAGTGGGCGACGAAGCCGCAACGAAACCGTGGAAGCGCAATTGATGGCCGCTGAACTTTGGGGAGGGTCAGCCCCGACCTGCTTGTTCGGTACCGGAAAAACTAGCGTTTTGTGACATGGGATGGCTGAATGAGTCAGCCCGCTTCGCGGGCTTGTTATTTCGAACCTGCGGCACTACAATTGCGTTCCCGCGAACGACCAACCCGTCTCGAGGGGACGACCATTCCTCGAACCAGTATCAAAGGAGGAGAAACATGGAACGAAGGGAGTTCATCAAGGCGAGCGCCCTTGCGGTAGCCGCGGCAGGACCATTCCTCGGTAAAGCACAAGGGGCGAACGACCGCATTCGCGTCGGCCAGATCGGTCTAGGGGGCCGTGGCAAGTATGAATTCGAAGTTTGCCTGCAGAACCCGGCCTGCCAAATCGCCGCCGTGGCCGACGTTTATCAACCCTTCGTGGATTTGGCGGTGCGCCGGCTGGACGGCAAGGCCGAGGGCTACGGCGATTTTCGCAAGATTCTCGACCGCAAAGATATCGACGCCGTGTTCGTCTCCACTCCGGATCACTGGCACGCCATCGCCAGTATTCTGGCCTGCCAGGCCGGCAAACATGTTTACTGCGAGAAACCACTCTCGCACACCATCGAGGAGGGCCGCAGGATGGTCGAGGCCGCGCGGCGCTACAATCGCGTCTTCCAGACCGGAAGCCAACAACGCTCCGCGCCTCACTATGCCAAGATTGTCGAACTCATCCGCAATGGATACGTCGGCAGCGTGGCTGCGGTCGAATGTTGGAACATGATGAACGAATACCCTGAAGGCCAGGGCAATCCGCCTGACGGCAACCCGCCGCCCGGCCTCGACTGGGACATGTTTCTGGGACCTGCGCCAAAACGGGCCTATAACCGTAATCGGTTCCTCTATACATTTCGCCAGTTCTGGGATTACGCCGGGAGCATGATGGCGGATTGGGGCGCTCATCACATGGACATCATTCATTGGGCCATGGGAGTTGACGCACCGATCCGCGCCACCGCAGTGGGTGGAAAGTTCGTGATGAAGGATGACCGTGAAACTCCGGACACCTTCATGGGCGACTTCGAATATCCCGGTTTCACGGCGCGCTATACCTACCGTTATACAAACGCCCAGCCGCTTTTCGACCGGCCCTACGGCATCGCCTTTTACGGCACGCTCGGGACCCTGGTGGTGGACCGCAGCAGCTACGCGATTTACCCCGAGATGCGCCCTGAAACTTACCACACAACTCAGGACTTCATAAGCAACTATGTGAGCAGTTGGGAGGAAGCGCTTCCCCACCCGAACGCCAAGCCGCGCACGCCTCCTTTACGGCAAGTCGCGGGCCCAAGCCGCCCCCTGTGCGTGAGGATGGAAGAAACGGGCATATCGATTGACCCCAGCTCTCAGATTGCCCATGTCCAGAACTTCTTCGATTGTATCCGCTCCGGCCGGCGGCCGGCCGCTGATGTCGAAATCGGGTGCAAGACCATCACCGCCTGCCATCTCGCGGTTATCGCCTACAAGACCAAACGAACCATCCATTGGGACGCACAAAAGGAAAGGATTGTCGGAGACGAAGAAGCCCAGAAGCTGACCTGCAAGGAATATCGTTCGCCTTGGCTTCTGCCGGAGGTCTGAGCGCGGTATCACCAAAGGCGATAATAACCGTCGCGGCGCGCCAGCTTGACGGGGAGGCCAAAGAGCTCGGTAAGACGCTTTGCGGTTAGAAGCTCGCTTTTGGCGCCATCGGCAAAGACGCGGCCCTCGCGCAGCAGAACCACGCGCTCGATTTCCGGAAGGATGTCGGGAAGATGATGCGTCACCATCAAGATTCCCCTTCCGGCGTGCGCCAATTTTCGCAAAATGTCCCGGAGCTCGAGGGCGGCGCGAAAGTCCAGGCTATTGCTCGGCTCATCCAGCAACACGGCCAGCGGATAGCACTCTCGCGTGATGGTCTAGATCAGCGTTGGTTTGCCGCTTCCGTTCGGTCCCAGGATGGCGACGTGCTCACCCGCGCCAATGGCGAGTGTAATGTCGTCAAGCACTCGCTTGCCGCCCAGCATCACTGACACGTGGCAGAAATCCAGCAGCGCAGGACCTTGAGCGGGAATCACTGATTTCCTACTTGGATTCGACATCACCCAAAGGATACACAACAGCGCGCTTTGGAGTGCGGCAGACGAGGAAGGAAGTTGAAGGGAGCGATTCAATCGACAATTTGAACCATATGGGCCGCAAATACTGCCGTTCGGCAAAATCTCCTTAGATATTCGTCAGTTTCGGCCTAGCATTGGCATTTGGTAGCATGGGGCTCCGGACGCCGCGGGTCATCAGGCCGGTGAGGCATTCCCCAACGTTTCCGGAGCGACACTTCGGGAGGAAAAACCACATGCCTAGAATTCGCGGTCAAAGGCTGATGAAGTTTGCCGATCAAGCTATCTCCTCAACCGCTGGAGTGCTTTTTAACTCCATCCAGTTTTTCAACAAGTTCCGTCCTGCTCCCACATTCATTCCTCGCTGGTCCGACAAGCCTCTCTTGAAATCATGGCAAAAGACCAAGCCGCAGTTGGGCTGGCCTCGCCAGACCGACTCGCTCTGCCCCCAGTGCGTGAAGGAAGCGCGGGAGAAAATCCTGAGTGGCGAGCGTAACTGGCAAACGCTGCTCAACGAGAAAGTGGGTGAAATCAAAGCCACCATTCTGGAGCGGGACGGGGAAGTTTGGATGGTCAAGGATTGTCCGATCCACGGCCACATTGAAGACCAGATGGCGGTGGATGCGAGTTTTCTGAGCTGGATTGAGAAGAACTTCCCCGGCCGCGACATTCGCGCCCACAACGACGAAGGTCTTCACAACCACGGCTCGAGTTCCATCAAGCACGGCCGCGGCTCGGTGCTCACCGTTGACCTGACCAACCGCTGCAACATGATGTGCGATCCGTGCTTCATGGACGCCAATCAAGTGGGCTTTGTGCACGAGCTTGCGTGGGAAGACATCACGCAGATCCTCGACAACGCCCTCAAAATCAAACCGCGCCGGCAGATGTCGGTGCAGTTCTCGGGCGGCGAGCCCACCATGTCGCCTTATTTCATTGACGCCATCCGCTATGCCCGTAAGTTGGGCTACAACAGCGTGCAGGCGGCCACCAACGGAATCGAGTTTGCCAAGAGTAAAGAATTCTGCAAGCGCGCCTTCGATGCCGGCCTGCGCTATGCCTATTTGCAGTTTGACGGAGTCGGCAACGACGCCAACAGCCACCGCCAGGTGGGCAACCTGTTCGATGTGAAGCTGCGCGCCATCGAGAACATGCACGAGGCAGGCATCGAGATCATTCTGGTCACTACCCTCGTTAACAACTTGAATAACGACCAGGTGGGGCCCATCGTCAACTTTGCCCGCGAGAACCCCAAGAAGATCGCCTTCGTAGCTTTTCAGCCCGTCAGCTTTACGGGCCGCGACGAGGACATTACTCCGCAACGCCGCAAGCGCCAACGCTACACGCTTTCCCACCTGGCGTTGGACGTGAAAAAGCAGACGGGCATCACCGAGCCCACGCGCGACTGGTTCCCCATCTCGTTGATGGGGGCCTTCGCTGACTTTGCCGATCTGGTCCATGGCCCCGAAGCCCAGTGGGGACAAGTGAGTTGCGGCTGCCATCCCAACTGCGGCGTGGGGACCGCGCTGATGATTAATAAGGAAACCAAAGAGTGGGCCCCGGTGCCGCAGTTTCTCGATATTCCCCAGCTTGTAACGGATATGCGGGGGATCACGGACGCCGCGCGCGGGAAGGTGTTTTCCAACTTCATGATGGGGCTGGCGCTGCTGAAGAACTACAAGCCGTTCCAGGCGCCCAAGAGCCTGGCCTTGGCCGACTTGCTGAAGAAGTTCGACAAATCCTTCGCGCTGACCGGGGAGGCTCGCGCCCGGAAGAAGTACGGCGCCTCAGACCCTGAGCGTACTTATGAAGACGCGCTCAAGCGCCGTTCCGACCCCTGGAATTTCCTCTTCATTGCCGGTATGTGGTTCCAGGACCTGTTCAATTACGACTTCCGGCGCACTGAGATGTGCATCATCCCCTATGCCACGCAGCAGGGCGAGATTTCCTTCTGCGCCTACAACACAGGAATCGGCTGGCGAAAGATCCTCGAGAACATGTACAAGAACGCAACGGTGGCCGAGTGGTACAAGACGCACGGCAAACACCAGATCTACGCCAAGGGCAAATCCGTGGAACTGGGCAGTACGGGGCATTTGTCGCTCTACGTGAACGCCGAGGATGCCGCCCGCGTGCGCTCGAAAGAGCACGACATCCCGATTACCGCGGCGGAAGAAGAGCGTCAGCGCAGGAAGTCCGCCTGGGAGGCGCAACAAGCCCGGCAATACTATGAAGAAATGGTGCTGAAGCAGCCGAAGACCGAGTTGGTCCAAATTGGTGATGCAGCCCAGGAGGTCTCTCAAGAAGTCGACGAAAAAGTTCCCGCCTGATACAGGGTTGGATTGTGGGGGAACAGGGGCCGGCCGCGTTCACGCGCGGCCGGCCTTTTCTTTTTGCATCATGGGCGGGCGTGATAACGAAATACGCAGGGCCGAACGGCGTTCGGCCCTGGCGGGTGGCACCGACATTGCCTTTGATGTGGCTCAGGCACTCTTGCCTGAGCCACCTGGCCCTTTATGTCGGCGACCCCCGGCTCGCCCAAAAACCTCCCCAGTGACCAGGGCGCAGTCCGTCAGTTGACTGATCAATCCACGCATACAGACGAACCAATGCAGGCGCCACCCCCCTTGAATGAACTACCCTTATAGGGTAACATCAAGCCGTGGAAAAGCGCACGCCCCATTACGACCTGGCGAGCGTCCAGGCGGATGTCACGCGGCTGGGGGCGGCGGCCTTCACAAAGACCGCCTTGGACGGCGGTCGGGCTATGGGGCTGACTACGGCGGAGATGCTGGCAGTGATCGCCGCACTGAACCGGCGCGACTTCTACAAATCGATGACCAGCTATACCGACTCTCACGTGTGGCAAGACGTGTATCACGCCATGACGCCGGTTCGAAAAGATGCCTATATCAAAATCACCTTGCGCGATTTGGCGCCGGTGGTTCAATTCAAGGAGAAGTGACGATGGCGAGGAGATGTTTCAACTGCGAAGACCGCAAAGGCATGATGCGCTTCGACGGCGAGGCCTTTCCCGTGGAACACGCCGGCCAGAAAGTGAAGGTCGAAGGACTTTCGGGCTGGCGCTGCGGAGCTTGCGGTGAAGTGGAGTTCGATCCCGAGAGCGCGGGGCGCTACGCGGCAGCGGGGGACGCACTGGTGTTGCGCGATCGCGAGCGGCAGAGCAAGGAAATTCGCCGCATCCGCCGCAAGCTCGGCTTGAGCCAGGTTGCTGCTGCACGTCTTACCGGCGGCGGCCACAACGCGTTCTCCCGCTACGAACGCGGCGAGGTTGCCCCCCTGCCCGCCATCCTCAAACTGCTTCGCCTGTTGGACAAGCACCCGGAGCTGCTGAAGGACATCGCGTGAGCGCGCTCCCGCAGCGTCGGTTTCGGCAACCCTTTAAGGGAGAATCACCATAGACGATTAGCCTATTACCAGCGCATTGCGGACGCGGGCACTGGCCCCCTGATACCGGATGCGCGTGGGCCGGTGCTGCCGTAGCATTGCTTAGGTACGCTGGGGGTCGGGGAAGAGGGATCTGCGGATGGCAACAACCAACATCAAGGAGGAGGCTCGAAAGCTAATCGAAAAAATGCCGGACGGCTCGACCTGGGATGACCTGATGCGTGAAATTTACGTGCGTCAGGCCATCGAATCCGGGCTGGCTGATAGTCAAGCGGGGCGCATGACCAGCGTCGAAACGCTCCGCGCGGGTTATGGCCTCGAAAATCATCTACTACATCAAGCCTGATCAGATCGACGTGCTCGCCGTTATCCACGGCGCACGGCAAATCCCAGCCAAGTTCCTTATAACAAACCTGTGGCGGTGATCGAGAACCTTATGTTGCATCCGGTCATCTAATCTTCTAGGATAAAAGTGTTCTCCGAGCCCGGGGTTGCTAAAGGCACAACACAAGCCCAAGCCTTGCGGGCCGACAGGGTGGCTTGAGAAATCGAGCCGCCTCCCGTGTTTGGAAAGGAGAACAGAACCTACTCCAAACGCGGGTAGGTGTTTTTGTTTAGGGCGATGTTAAAAGACAAATTCGGACGTGAGATCCACGACCTTCGGATTTCGGTGACGGACCGCTGCAACTTCAGTTGTGTTTACTGCAAGTCCGCCGATCCGAAGAACTATTTTCCGCACCAGGACCTGCTGAGCTGGGACGAGTTTTTGCGGGTCAGCCGTGTTCTAGTAGGACTCGGGATCCGCAAAGTTCGTGTTACAGGAGGCGAGCCCCTGCTGCGTCCGGGTGTCGTGGAGTTCATCAAACGTCTGCGGCAAATCGACGGCCTCGAGGACGTAGCGATAACCACCAATGGTTACCTTCTGCCCGTGATGGCTGGGGACCTCGCCGCAGCCGGCTCTCCCCGCGTCACCGTGAGCCTGGATTCGTTGGACGCGGCGAAATCCACCCGGATAACCCGAACCCCGCGCTCGCTCGAGAAGGTGATGGAGGGAATCGATGCCGCTCTCGAGGCCGGGTTGAAGCCGGTCAAGGTGAACATTGTGCTGGTGCGCGGGTTCAACGACGATGAAATTGTGGATTTTGCGCGCCTCGCCCGGAAGCGCGACATCATCCTGCGCTTCATCGAATTCATGCCCCTGGACGCTGACCATTCCTGGAAGCGAGAATTAGTGGTCACCGCGCAGGAGATCGTTGCGGCCATCGACCCGGTTTATCCCTTGGTCGAGGGGGCTCGAAATTCCCCCAGCGAAACCGCTCTGCGTTATCGCTTCGCTGACGGGCAGGGTGAAATCGGGATAATCGCGCCGGTGTCCATTCCGTTTTGCGGGCAGTGCAGTCGAATTCGTGTGACTGCGGATGGAAAGCTGCGCACGTGTCTCTTCTCGATGGAAGAGTATGATGTGCGTCATCTTGTTCGCAACGGGGCCACGGACAGCGACATTGAGAGGTTTTTCATCGATTCGGTGTACCAGAAGGAGCCCGGCCACCGCATTAATGAGCCTGACTTTGTCCAACCGGACCGCACGATGGTGTACATCGGAGGTTAGCCTTTCCGAAGGAGGGGAGTCCCTGCTTAGGTTAGAATAGTGTGAGGGCGTAATATGGCGACGGCAGTTTTCAATACGCTACCGGAGTTTTACGTGGCGCTTAGCCAGCCGGAGCTCGAGGAGCGCATCGCCGGCGCAAAAGCCGCGTTGGGGCCGCGCCTGGTGATCTTAGGGCATCACTACCAGCGCGATGAGGTGGTGAAGTTTGCCGATTTCCGAGGTGACTCTCTCAAGCTTTCGCAATTGGCAGCCGCCCGGCCGGAAGCAAACTACATCGTGTTCTGCGGCGTGCACTTCATGGCCGAGAGCGCGGACATCCTGAGCGCCGATCACCAAATCGTAATGCTTCCCGACTTGAACGCCGGCTGCTCAATGGCCGACATGGCCGAACTCGAGCAGGTGGAAATCTGTTGGGAGGAGCTAAACCGGGCGACCGGCGCGAAGATCGTTCCCGTTACTTACATCAACTCGACGGCGGCCATCAAAGCTTTTGTGGGACGAACGGGTGGCACGGTGTGCACCTCCTCGAACTCGCGAAAACTGATGGAGTGGGCTTTGACGCGAGGCGAGAAGGCTTTGTTTCTGCCGGATGAGCACCTGGGCCGCAACACGGGTTATCGGATGGGGATCCCGCTGGAAGAAATGGTGGTATGGAATCCCCGCGAGGAGGCAGGGGGGCTTTCTGAGGACGAAATGCGGAAGGCGCGCCTCATCCTGTGGAAGGGACACTGTTCTGTGCACCTGCGATTCCTGCCCCAACATGTCGAGCGAGCGCGCCGAGCGCATCCCGGCATCCGGGTCATCGCTCACCCGGAGTGTTCCTGGGAAGTTTGCCAGTTGGCGGACGAAGTGGGTTCGACCGAATACATCATCAAGCGAGTCGCGGAATCGCCGCCCGGAAGCGAATGGGCCGTGGGCACAGAAATACACTTGGTGAATCGCCTGGCGGCGGAGCGAGCGGACCGTCGGATAATTCCGTTGGACGACTGCGTATGCATGTGCAGCACGATGTATCGCATTTCTCCCCAACACCTTTGCTGGACGCTGGAAAGCCTGGTGGAAGGGGAAGTGGTAAACCAGGTAAGTGTGGACGCAGATACCAAGCGCTGGGCGCGCGTGGCGCTGGAGCGCATGTTGGAGAGCAGTTGAGAAAGGCAGTCGACAGTTAACTTCCTTCTTATGGAAAAGTATTTCAACCGCCGCCAAGCCGAAGAGCTTTTGCCCGCTATCGGGCACTTTCTCGAGGAGGCTCGTAAGCAGAAGCACGCTCTGGACAGCATTTCCGCGGAAATCTCCAACGCGGCCCTGCGGATTATGATGTTGGGTGGTTCGCTTCCACCTTTTGCGGAGCTCAACCACAAGAAGACGCAGCGTGAAAAGGTTGCCGAGCAATTGGCCCAGACAGTGGAGGAGATTCAACAAACCGGCTGCGTGGTTAAGGACCTCGATACGGGTTTGGTGGACTTTCCAAGCCTCCGCGGAGGTGAGAAAGTTTATCTCTGCTGGAAGCTGGGCGAAGCGCGCATCGGGTACTGGCACGGAATCGAAGAAGGTTTCGCGGGACGCAAACCTCTGGATGATACCCAAGCTGAGGAGGAACCGCCCAAGCCCTCGCGTGTGCAGTGACGACTGGAAAAAGGAAAATGGAAACTGGAAAATAGAAACTGGAGAATAGTAGCGAGTCGGGGAAAATCGCGGCAAGGTACTCCCAGCTAGTTTCTATTTTCCATTTTCCATTTTCCTTTTTCCAGTTTCCGTGCAGGAGTCTGATGAACTTCAACGAGCCCACGAATGAGTTGGCGCAAGCCGCGAGCGCGTATCTGCGCAGTGCTGCGCGCCAGCCCGTCAACTGGCGGGAGTGGGGAGATCAAGCCTTTGCGCAAGCTCGCGCCCAGGACAAACCCATCCTTCTGGACATTGGCGCGGTTTGGTGTCATTGGTGTCACGTCATGGACCGGGAGAGCTATGAGAACCTCGAAGTTGCCCGCCTGATTAACGAGCACTACGTAGCGGTGAAGGTGGACCGTGACGAGCGGCCCGATATCGACTCGAGGTACCAGACTGCGGTGAGCGCTTTGAGCGGGCAAGGCGGATGGCCGCTGACGGCATTCCTCACGCCGGAAGGCAAACCGTTTTACGGAGGCACCTATTTCCCGCCCGACGACCAATACGGCCGGCCTGGGATGAGACGGGTGCTGGAAGCGGTCGCGCAGAGTTACAGAGCGCAGCGCGCCCAGGTGTTGGAGAACGCGCAGAAGATCTCCGAGGCGCTGGCCGGAATCGAACGCTTCCCTCGGAACGATGAACGGGCAGGGAAGGAAGTTCTCAACGCTGTGCTGGAGAGCATTCGAGGAATGTACGACGCCCGCTATGGCGGGTTCGGCAACGCCCCGAAGTTTCCTCATCCCAGCGCCCTCGACTTGCTGCTGGAAACGTACCTTCAAACTCGACAAAGCGAGTTACTGACCGTGGTAACCAGTACCCTCGAGCAGATGGGCCGGGGAGGCGTATACGACCAACTGGATGGCGGTTTTCATCGTTACGCCGTGGATGAGCGTTGGATCGTGCCTCACTTTGAGAAGATGGCTTACGACAACTCGGGATTGCTGGTGAACTACCTGCGCGCCTATCAGGTGACGGGAAACCGCTTCTTCCGGGATATTGCTGAGGGCATACTTTCCTTTGTGGGAAATGTCCTGTCCGATCCCCAAGGCGGATTCTATGCCAGCCAGGACGCCGATTACAGCTTGGAAGATGATGGTGATTATTTCACTTGGACCTTGGAGGAGGCGAAGGCGGTTCTCGGCCCGCTCGAGGCTCACGTGGCATCACTCTATTACCACATCGAGCCTCAAGGCGAGATGCAACACAACCCCGCCAAAAACGTCCTGTTCGTCGATCAACCCTTCGAGGCTATTGCTGCCCGCCTCGGCCTGAAACCGGAAGAGGTCGGCCAGGTGTTGGCGAGCGCCAAGGCCAAGCTGCGGGAAGCGCGCGCCGGGCGGCCGACCCCGTTTGTGGATAAGACGATTTACGCCAGTTGGAACGGGATGATGATTTCCGCGCTTCTGGAGGCGTTTAGAGTGTTGGGCCAGGAGAGTGCGCGCGATCGGGCCCTGGCGGCTCTCGACCTGCTGCTCGCCAAGGCTTACGCCCGCGAAAAGGGAATGTACCACAGCCTCGTGAACGGGCAGGCGCGCGTCGAAGGGTTGCTGGACGACCAGGTGTTCATGGCTGCCGCGCTCTTGGACGCTTACGAGGTTACCGGCGCGCGCCTTTACTTCGACCGCGCCCTCGAGTTGATGCAAATCACACTGCGCCGTTTCTGGGATGACCAGGGCGGCGGATTCTTCGATGCCGCGCGCGACCTTAATGACCGGCTGGGAAATCTGACGATGCTTCGAAAGCCATTTCAGGATTCGCCGACTCCGGCGGGCAATTCCGTGGCGGTCCTCGTTCTCGACCGACTCGCCAGCCTCGCCGGCCGCACGGATTTTCGCGAGAGGGCAGAAGAAACGCTGGCTCTGTTTGCGTCGAAAGCTGCCGAATACGGGCTTCTTGCTTCGACTTATGGGCTCGCCCTGCTGAACCACCTGGAACCTCCCATTGAGGTCGTGGTGATTGGAGAGCCTAAGGATGAGCGGACTTCGGAACTCTTAGCCACCGCCTACCAGACGCCGCGCGCCAGCAAGCGAGTATTCGCGTTATCCCCAGCGGTGATAAAGAATGGCGAACTTCCTCCAGGGCTCGCCGACACGTTGCCCAATCTACCGCTTGCCAATGCGCCTTTAGCGCTGGTTTGCATCGGGTCTAATTGCCAGTCGCCTGTAAATACTGTGCGGGCTCTTAAAGAGGTGCTGAACGAAACGTAAGGCCGCCCTTACTCTGTGGCGGCTTGCGGCATGTCGAGGCAGGCGCTAAACTGATTACTCGGGGAATCACATCGTACCGCTGACCTTTAGGTCAGCACGATCATGCTGGGCTAAAGGCCGGCGGTAGAACGTTCGGGGAAAATCGTAAGGTGGGAGAACAAGTCTATGTTGCCTCCAATTCGGAGTGATTGGGTCAAGAAGCGCACCGGGCCCGTGGTGACGCAGATGTACTACGCGCGCCAGGGGATGGTTACGGAAGAGATGGAGTTTGTGGCCAAGCGCGAAAACCTCGAGGCACAAACCATCCGATCCGAGGTGGCCCGCGGACGCATGATCATTCCAGCCAACGTGCGCCACGTCGAGCTTGAACCCATGGCCATTGGCATTGCGGCGAAATGCAAAATCAACGCTAACATCGGCAACTCCGCGACCACCTCGAACATCGACCAGGAGCTGGAAAAACTCCATGCGGCCGTGCATTTCGGCGCCGATACGGCCATGGACCTCTCGACGGGCGGCAACATTCACGAGATTCGCGAAGCGATACTGCGCCACAGTCCCGTTCCCATCGGAACGGTTCCCATTTATGAAGCTCTTTCACGCGTGGCGCGGGTGCGTGAACTTACTCCCGAGATTATGCTCGAGGTGATTGAGGAGCAGGCGGCGCAGGGTGTGGATTACATGACCATCCACGCCGGAGTGCTGCGCGAGCATATCCCCATGACGCGGCAACGCATCACCGGCATCGTGAGCCGCGGCGGGGCGATTCTGGCCCAGTGGTGCGTCGAGAATAACCAGCAGAATTTTCTCTATACCCACTTCGAAGAAATCTGCAGAATCTTCCAGAAATACGACGTCTCATTTTCCTTGGGTGACGGCTTGCGCCCGGGCTGCCTGGCGGACGCCAGCGATGCCGCGCAATTTGCCGAACTGAAGACTCTCGGCGAACTCACCCGGAAAGCCTGGGAATATGATGTCCAGGTGATGATCGAAGGGCCCGGGCACATCCCCATGGATCAGATCAAGCTCCAGGTGGACAAGGAAATCGAGATGTGCCAGGAAGCGCCGTTTTACACCTTGGGCCCGCTGGTCACCGATATTGCGCCGGGATACGACCACATCACGTCGGCCATCGGTGCGGCAATGATCGGCTGGCACGGCGCCTCCATGCTCTGCTACGTGACCCCAAAGGAGCACCTGGGACTACCGGATAAGAACGATGTGCGGCAGGGCATCATTGCCTACAAGATTGCCGCCCACGCTGCCGATGTCGCCCGGCACCGCCCCGGAGCGCGCGACCGTGACGACGCGCTCTCCTACGCGCGCTTCCTCTTCGACTGGAATAAGCAGTTTGACCTTTCCCTCGACCCCGAGATGGCCCGCTCCATGCACGACGAAACGCTCCCCAATGAAGCTTACAAAGACGCCGCGTTCTGCTCCATGTGCGGTCCCAAATTCTGCTCCATGAATACTACCCAGGTCCTGGAGAATCAACTGGGATTCGATCAGGGGGAGCGGGAGCAGAAGTTCGTGGAACTGTTGGCCAAGGTGGATAAATAGCGGGGGTTCGCGCTACCCGCTCAGAATGACAGGCGTTGACGTGGCAGACATGACCAATCAATCGCTTGAACATCACCTGCGCGAGGAATTCAACCGCTGGGCGGAAGCGGGCCGCGGCGACGCGATGGAGCAACACCATCTCCCCATCGTCGAGCCGCTGCTTGCGCTCATCAAGTTCGAATCCGAAGACAGAGTTCTCGATGTAGGCTGCGGGACGGGCTGGTTGGTTCGCCGGATTGCGCCACTGGTTTCCGCCGGTCTGGCGGCGGGCATGGATGTCTCCGACGTCATGGTCGGGCGAGCGGAGTCGCTGAGCATCCAAGTGCCCAATGCCGCGTTCGCGCGCGGCGGAGTGGACGCTATTCCCTGGAACAGCGGCTACTTTACGAAAGTCATCTCCATCGAGTCGGCTTATTACTGGCCCGACCCGGCGCAAGGTGTTCGCGAAATCTTCCGCGTGCTCTCGAGCGGCGGCTCGGCCTGGATTCTCATCAACTACTACCGCGACAATCCCCATTGCCACCAATGGGGTGAGTTGTTAAAGGTGCCGACCCAACTGCTCTCCGCCGAGGAATGGACCGGACTTTGTCGCCAGGCCGGATTCAGTTCCGTGGCCCACCGCCGTATTCCTGACCGCTCACCAACACCCGACGTCTATACGGGACGCTGGTTCCGTGACGCGGAACAGATGAGGAAATTCAAGGAAGAAGGGGCGTTGTTGATCGACGCGGCTAAAGCGCATCGTGCCTGACCGACTTCTTCTCTGCTGGAGGGCTTTTCGGCCGGGAGGTAAGGACAACCCTCATGGTTGCCCGAGCTCGGGCGGCCACAAGGGCCACCCCAACAAGAGGCGCTATTTCGCTTCTTTCAAGGCCGCATCCACTGCCTTGTAATAGGCGTCAGGAGAAATGAATCCGATCAGCATCCGTCCGTTAATGAAGCAGGTGGGCGTACTCTGAACCTCCAACTCCTTCGCTTCCCGCCGCCCCTCCTCCACTTGCCGAAGTGATGCTTGGGAATCCAGGCACCCTGCCAGCTTAACGCGGTCAATTCCCATCTGGTCCGCATAATTCAAGAGGTTGTCGCGGGCGTTGGCGACGTTGATGGCGGCCTGGTTCTGAAAAACCAACGAGCGGTAATCCGCGAAGGCTTCCGGCTTAATTTGGAAAACACATTCGTTGGCAATCGCGGCCGACTGCGACCAGTCATGCATGGGGAGAGGAAACTCCTTGAAGATGAGTCGAACTTTGTCCCCGTATTTCGGCAATAGATCCTTTTCAAGGAACTGATGGAGCTTCGCACACATGGGGCACTCGAGGTCGGCGTATTCCACAATGGTAACCGGAGCATGGGCAGGGCCTTGGCTCGGCTGGTTAGTGGTTACGATCGTTCGCAGCGCTTCCCGTCGCAGGTCCACTCCCAAGTTGAGTATGTTTCCCAACACCAGCACGCGATTATCCGCGGTAATGTAAAAATCCTGAGTCTGTTTCCCCTTCGCGCTCTCGGCGCTCACCGTGGTTGCCTGAAAGTTGGGGATACCGGAGTCATGGAAGGACCCTGCGGTGAGGGTGGTAGTTTCAGGGACTTTGAATTGTTCGCGGATGTGTTGAATGAGCTCGTTTTTCGGGTCCTTGGTGACGGCAAAAAGCACCCCCACGATCAGATAGTGATGGTCATTGGTAAGGAACACGGGAGTGTTTTTCGGTGTTTTACCGTCGTCAGTGGTAATCATTGAGGTGAGAAAGCCGGGAAAATTCGACGCCTGGAAAGGCGATGCCGATATTGTCACTGTGTCAGGAATGCCAAACTTTGCCCGCACGTAGGTGGTGACCTTTTCGTTCAGGACGCGCTCGTCGGGGGCATTGTCTTTGACTTTCGCCACCCCGCTGGCCATCGACACTCCCGCCGCCAGCAGTAAAATTCCAGTCCATACCTCGTATCCAGCCCCGCTTTTCCTTATCAATTGACGGACCTCCTCAAACTATTCCAAATGCACCGATCTTTGATTTTATAAGCGCCGCGCCAGAAAAGCAATTCGCGGTAGCGACCGGCAGCGCCTCAGTTTGAAGTTGTAGCGGCGAGTTTACCTCGCCACGTGACAGCGTGAAGCCGCCTCTACGGCAAACTGAAACACTATCTAGCGACCCGGTGGCGGCAAGGAGCAGGGGCAAGGGTAGGACTTGCCCTACCCTCCTCAATAAGCAGCCCAATGGCTAGGGAACGGCAAGCCGTCCCCCTACATATCCACACAGAATTACTAGACTTGCAACACGTCATTCTCACGTGCAACCATCTTATACAGCACTGGACTCACAATCCGCCCCAGAAACAAACGTGAAATCAAGCCGGCGACAATGACGATGGCAAAAGGCTTCTGCGAGTCCGAGCCGATGCCCGTCGAGAGCGCCGCGGGAAGAAGCCCCAGGCAGGCAACCAGGGCCGTCATCATGATGGGCCGGAGTCGCACCAAGGAGGCCTCGAAGGTCGCCTTGCGGATTTCATCCCCTTGCAGGCGCAGTTTGTTGATGTAGGAAGCGTCGATGACTGCCGTTTCAACCGAGACGCCCATCAGGACCAGCAAGCCCAGGACGGAAGATACGCTAAAGGGAGTATGGGTCAGCTTGAGAGCCAGCAACGCCCCGACCGGTTCCGTCATAACGACGCTGAGCACCACGATGACGGGGAACTTGAAATTGCCGTAGAGCGCGAAAAGGATGAGAAAGATGAGCAGCACCGTGATCGGGCCGATGACCACGAGCTGCGCCCGGGCGGCGAGGAACTCGCTATATTCTCCCCCCCATTCCAGACGGTACCCGGGCGCCAAATGCACTGCGTTGCGCACGGCCTTTTGCCCATCGGCCACAGCCCGCTCCAGGTCGCGCCCGATAATGCTGTACTGGATGCCGATATAGCGCGAGTTGTTTTCGCGGTAGATGAAAGACGCGCCGTTCCCTTGCCGGATATCCGCAAGCTGCTTCAAGGGAATCTGCTGGCCCGCCGGAGTGCCGACCAGAAGGTTTCCGATTTCCTGGCCGCTCTCGCGGAATTGCGGCCTCATGCGGACGACAAGGTCGAAAAGTTTCTCGCCCTGGATGACTTGTGTAGCGGCCTGTCCGCCCACGGCCGCTTGGATCACGGCCTCCACATCCGACACGTTAATTCCATAGCGGGCAATTTTCGCCCGGTCGACGTCAATGAGCAGACTCGGCTGCCCAAGCTCCCGCACCACTGTTAATTCCGAAAATCCGGGAATCCTGGCCAGCGTGTTTCTAATTTGCAAAGCCGTGTCTTGCAGGATATTCAAGTCAGCGCCATAGACTTTTACGGCCAGAGCACTCTTCAGGCCGGTCAATGCTTCGTCCACGGCGTCCTCGGCCGGCTGGGTAAAATTGAAAATAATGCCCGGGAAAGCTTTGAGTCGATCGCGGAGTGAGTCCCTTAGTTGCTCCTTGGTGCGAAGCGACCCTGCCCAGGCTTTATCGCTGTAAGGCTTCAGCCCCACATAGAATTCCACATTGAAAAAGCCGGTGGGATCGGTTCCATCGTCCGGGCGTCCGAGCTCCGAGCCGATGACTGTAACTTGAGGGTATGACATCAGGATTTGGCGAATTTGGGGCGTAATCTTGGCGGCTTCCTCGAAGGAGATCGTGTACGGCATGGTCGCTCGTACCCACAAAGCCCCCTCATCCAGGTGAGGCATGAATTCGCCGCCAATGTACGGCACCAGAAGCAAAGTGGTGGCGAAGATCACCGTGGCGATCAGCATGGTAAGTTTGGGGCGGTCCAGGCACCAGTTCAGCTCCGCAGCATATTCCCGCTTGAACCATTCATAGGCGCGATTGGTTTTCTCCTTCACTCCCGCTCGAAACCAGTAGGAGGCCATGACGGGAACCAGCGTCAGCGCCAGAATTAAGGAGCCAATCAAGGCAAAGGACATGGTATCCGCCATGGGGTGGAACAGCATACCGGAAGGCCCGTGCAACACATAAATGGGAAGATAGCCGGCGATGATGACGGCCACAGAATAGAAAATCGGACGGTCCACGTCGCGAGCCGCGGCGATGATCACCTCGTGCAGTTTGTAATCCGTCCCGTACCGCAAGCCCAGCTCACGGTAAATGTTCTCCACCATGACCACTGTGCCGTCAATGATGATGCCGAAATCGATGGCCCCGATGGAGAGCAAGTTCGCGGAGATATTGCGCGCATGAAGAATAATGAAAGAAAAGAGCAGAGCCAAAGGAATGGTAAGCGCCGTGATCAGGGCGGCGCGGAAGCTCACCAGAAAGAAAACCAGCACGATCAGCACCAGCACCATGCCCCGAAGCAGGTTGTTCTCTACCGTGTCGGTCGTTAGCTTCACCAGATCGCTGCGGTCGTAATAAGGCCGAACCTTGACGTCCTTGGGGAGGATCTGGTCATTCAATTCCCTTGTCTTCTCCTCCACCCCTTTTAGAACATTTTGTGTTTGTTCGCCTCGGCGCATCAGGATGACGCCCTCGACGACGTCATCGTTATTCTGAAAGCCGAACTCCCCCAGCCGCGGCGCATGCCCAATAGCCACTTCGCCGATGTCGCTGATCCGGACCGGAGCGCCGTTGACACTGGTCACTACAATTTCGCCGATGTCTTCGGTGTCTCGCACCAGCCCCAGCCCGCGCACGTAGTAGAACTGCCCTCCCTGCGAATAGAATCCGCCTCCGGCGTTGGCATTGTTGGCAGAGAGAGCCTGGACCACTTGAGGGACGGTGATGTGATATCCATAAACACGAGAAGGATCCAGCAGCACCTGGTATTGCATCACCGTGCCGCCAAACCCGGAGTCGTCGGCCACTCCAGGGACTGACTTGTACGCTCGCTCCAACACCCAATCCTCGATGGTCTTCAATTCCTGGGGCGAGTGGTCCGGACTTTCGATGATGTAGCGGTAAACAAGCCCACTGGGTGAGTACAGGGGAGCGAGCGAGGGCGTCACCCCGGTGGGAACGTTGGCGTCGCTTAGCCGCTCAAACGTCACCTGACGCGCCCAATAATCGTCGGCGTCTTCATCAAACGTGAGAATGACGTCCGAGAGTCCGTAAAGCGAAATGGAGCGCTTGAATACCAGACGAGGAATGCCATTCATTTCAACTTCGATGGGCAGGGTCACCAACCGCTCAACCTCTTCCGCGGCATGCCCCGGCCACTGCGTGATAACCTCAACCATGGGTGGCGAGAGATCCGGGTAGGCGTCCACCGGCATGCGTTGGAATGCGACGATTCCTGCCACAACCATAAAGGCAGTCATCATCACGATTAGGAACCGCTGGCTTAAGGCAAATTGAACGATGCGATGAATCATTGTCAGCTGTCAGTCGTCAGTAGTCAGTTGTCAGTTGCAGGGAACAGGGAATAGGGAACAGGGAACAGCAAGAACCGAGGAGGAAAGGGTTACCCCGGTAACCAAACGCATTATCCAACCGTCCATATTCCCTTGCCCTCGTTCGACATTCCTAATTCACTATTCACAATTTGCTATTCCCTGTTCCCTCTCCCCTATTCCCTACCTTTGGAACGAATTGGCGAACTGCAAAAACAAGCTCCCGTCAGCAACCACTCGTTCGCCGGCGCGCAGTCCGCCCAGGATCTGCGTCTTGCCCTCCTGGCTATCCCCAATTGTGACCAGCCGCTCCGCGAACTGCTGGGGTTGGCCGGAGGTTTCGGCTACGTAAACGAAGGGTTGATTTTCATTGTTTCGAAGGATGGCCGCGTCCGGCACCGTGAGCGCGCCTTCCGTCACGCCGGCGTGAACAAGCGCCGTCACGTACATATCCCTCTTCAGCTTCTTGCCTGGGTTAACGGTCTCAATGCGCACCTGAAGGGTTCGGGAATTGGGATCCAGGGCCGTGGCAATATAAGAGATCTTTCCGTTAAATGTGTTGGCATAAGCGTCGGTCTGGATCACCACGGCGTCGCCGAGGTGGACGAATCCCAGGTCGTGCTCGTAAACATTGGCCAATACCCACACCGTAGTCATGTCAGAGATGGTGAAACATTGTGTGGCGCCAGCTTGGATCACTTGGCCGGGGGCGACAAGCCTTTCCACCACTTCCCCGAGCAGGGGCGCCAGGACGGGAATCTCCGGTGAAACCTGGGCCTTCATCAAACCATCGAGCTGGTTGATCCCCAAAACCTTCAACGACTGCTGGGCCGATTCGAGATCCGCTTTCGCCTGGTTTCGCGTCGATTCGGCCTGCTGCAAGTCCGCCTCGGCAATCGCATGATGCGCATAAAGGTCGTTAGCGCGGTTATAGCTCTTCTCCGCCAATTCCAGGGCATCGCGAGCCTTCAGATAAGTGGAACGCAATTGCGCGTAGTCCGGGCTGCTCACATAAAGCATGGGTTGTTCGGTGTGGACCACCTCTCCAGGTGAAACCAGAATCCGCGATACCGGACCGCTCACCTGCGTGATGACCGGCGTGGTTTTGAAATTGTTGTACGCCACCGAACCCGTCAGGCGAAGCACGCGAGGCAAACGCGTCAGTTCCACCGGTGTCACCTCCACGTGCGCCATCTGCTCCGCGGGGACTGTAAACAATTGCGCTTTCGGCTCCTCGCCCGGAGCGGAGCCGTAGGACACTGAAGAGGCTCCCGCGTCAGAACTCCTCTGCCCACACCCGGTCATAAAGAGCAGTCCCAAAGCCACCAGGGTTAGCGCCGCGCGCGCCCCAGTGCGTCTAGCGCAGACTCGCCCACGGTCACGATGATGTCGCCCCTGCCGGGCCTCCAGGAATCTTGTTGAATCCACTCTCCCCCATGGCTGTCGGCGTGGGCTACATGATATCGGCCCGAAGGGGCCTCCGTTTTTAAGATTCATTGCAGTTTCCTCGTTCCCACGACTTCTCGCAACTGTTCGATGGCGAGCATGTAAGTGGCTAAAGCCTGGCGGTAGGCCAACTGGGTGGCGCGGTAGCTTCGCTCGGCATCCAGGAAATCGAGCAGGCTGGCGGCCCCGCGCTTGTAAGCGTATTCACTGATATCACGTGAATCTTGTGCCTGCTTCAGGTATCCGGACTGGTAAAGTTGAACCACCTGGTCACCAGTCTTAAATGCCTGGTAAGCGTTGGCCACGTCCGTCATCACTCCTTGCTCGGCCGCTGTTTTGGTCTCCTGCGCCTGGGCGATGGCGAAATTGGTACGGGCGATTTCGCCTTGATTACGGTCAAAGACGGGGATTTCAATGTTGAAGGTCAAGCCGGCGTTGTTGGAAGAGGAAACGTGGGTATAGTCGAAGGTGGTGGTCAAGTCACGCTTGCCGTTGGCTTTCGCCAAGGAGAATTGGCTCTGGGCAGCGGTCACTCCCTGCTGTGCGGCGATGTAGTCCGGCCGCAATTGCAGAGCTTTGAGCTGCAGATCCTCTTGATTGAGCTTCAAGGGCTCGTAAGCCAGGTCGCCAACCACGTCGTATCCCGCAGGCAGTGCGTCGTAGCCCGCGAGCGCCCGCAGGCTGGCGTAAGCTTGGACCAGATTCAACTGCGCTTGCGAGACGTCCATCTGAAATTGCAACAACTGAATCTTAATCTTGAGCAGGTCGCCTTCGCTGATCGCGCCTGCCCGGTACTGCTCCGAGCTAAGATCCACTGTCTGCTGATAGCTGGCCAGATCCTGGGTCGCGAATTGAAGATTCGATTTTGCCAGCAGGATGCCCACGAACTGCTGCGCCACGTTGAACGTCAATCCGCGTTCGGTGTCCCCGACCTGCGAGCGGGTCACCGCTGTCTGATCCCGGGCAGCCTGAATGCGAGCCTGCCGCTTGTGTCCTCGCTCGATCGTATAGCTGATTCCGAGGTCGAACTCCGTCGTCGTGTCGAGATAGCTGGCATTCAATTGGCTGGGACTGAAAATGGGGATGTATAGGTCGTCGTAAGTAAAGACGGGGTTCGGCCGGAGGGCGGCGGTGATTTCCTGCGCCTGGCTTTGCTGGATCTGGGTCCGAGCGGCCTTCAAGGAATGATTGTGCGCCACCGCCATTTGAATAGCTTGGTCAAGGTCGATCCGCACACTCGGCGGGGATTGCTGCGCGATGACGGTTTGACAACCCAAGGCTAACGACAAAACCGCCTTGGCGGCAACCCGAAGTCGAGATCGTGCCCATCTTTGAGGCTTTTGCATATCTGGCATCCTGGCAACAAGGAGATTTGGTTTGGCCTTAGGGAGGGGGTAGCGCAGGCCCTGAAGGATTGGGGTCTGCGGCTTTTCTCCCATTGAATTCTTGAAAGCCGGCAACCTGCAGTTCGCGGCCCGGCAAGCAGACTAGGAGAGCGGTGGGGCGCGCCCGAAGAGAACAATCGCTTGGCAGGAATGATAGACGTCTGGGGAGAAAAAAGGCGGGCAGGATACCGACACCGCAGCTCGCAACGCCGGTGATCCAATCATCGGCAGCGCCTGACTGTGGCGGACCATCTGACAAAGCCCGCAACTCAACTCGCTTGCTACCCCCGAAGGTGACGGCAAACTGCCTTGACTAAAGGCAGTTGAGGCTGCACGGCCGAGCGCCACTAAAGGGTGCTGATGAAACGTCGCCAGCCAAAGCAGGTGGCCCTGGAGCACCATGAGGCAGCAGACGGTTGCCCCCCGCTGGGGCCGTCGTCTAAGAAAAATACTCATTAGGCCGGTATCTTATCATAATCTGTTGGGGTGAGGCCCTTTCTGCTTCGGGGAAAAGGGTCAGCGGTCTCTCCAGCCGGGGCGGGACAGGTGAGGGTGCTCTACTTTCTGCGGCCAATGCCTTCTTCGAGCGCGATTCGCACGAGCTGGCTGCGTGTCCTCACGCCGGTTTTTTGGAATAGTTGTTGGAGAGCGGCTTTCACTGAACTTTCTGAGATGTCGAGACGTGCCCCAATTTCTTTATTGCTGAGCCCCTCGAACACGCCTTGCAATACTTGCTGCTCCCTTTCCGTGAAGGGCTTTCTTAGGTCCGGCGCCTCCCGCCTCTGAGTCGCTTCCACCAATGCCCGGATCGAGCTCTGGTCCAACCACGTTTCTCCTGCCGTGACCTTGCGTATGGCTTGGACGAGCAAGGCAGGCGAGCTGTGCTTGGGAAAAATCCCGCCTACGCCCAGCCTGACGGCCTGTACGGATTCGGCATCGCTCATTCCAGCCGTCACGATGAGGAAGCGCCCTGCGAAGCCCATTTCCCTGGCGCGGGCAATAAACTCGAAGCCGTTCTGTTTGCCCAGGTCGTAGTCAAGCAGGACGAGGTCAATAGCCTTTCTGCGCAGGATGTCGGTGGCTTCACCCAAGGTGGCGCAGTGGGCGGTCATTTCCAGATCGGGTTCGCTCTCCACCAGGCGGCTCAGGCCCGCCCTGAAGAGAGCGTGATCATCAAGCAAGAGAATTCTGGTTTTATCCATTCGCTTCCCACTGGGGTGGCGCGGACTCCCGATTTTGGGGTCAGCGGCGTTTTCTGAAGCCTGTGGACACGCCGCGACCCCAAAATCGGGGGTTCGCGCTACGCAAGCCCATTTTCCACACAAGGTACGAGGTCCAAAGCAAAGCAACACCCTGGAGGTCCGGGTTCATACCGGAGGTCACCGCTGAATGTCCTCACCAGAGCCCGCGAGAGGTACAGCCCCAGACCCGTGGCTTCCGCGCCCTCTTGAAACGGTTGGAACAGGCGTTCGGGCTTGGAAATGCCGTGACCAGTATCGCGGATACGGACCACCACCCGTCCACCTTCCACGCCTGCGCTGACTATGAACTCTTTCACATCCTGGTCCTGCATGGCGCGCTGGCTGTTCTTGGCGAGGTTCAAGAGCACCTGCAATAGATTATGACGGTCCGCCCACACGCGTGGCAAGGTATTGGGCACGTGCCAGCGAACCAGCACACCCGATTCCCGCAAGGAAGGCAGAATCACAATGCGCAAGTCGTCAAGCACGGCAGCCAGGTCCACACTCGCCGGTTCCTCGCTTCCCGCGCTTTGCCGCAATTCAAAGGCGGCGATTTTTCCCAGACCTTCCACAAGATCACCCAGGGCGCGGAAGTCCTCATTTTGAGCCAGTTCGCTGTGGCGCGAAAGATTCTCGTAAACCACGGAAATGGCGCCGCAGATGTTGCGGACTTCGTGCGATACTGCACCCACCGTTAAGCGTGAAGCGACCATGAGATGATGAAGGCTGGATTCCTCCTCGTCGCGAAGGTCTTCGGAGCTATCCACGAGCATGGCCGCTAACCTTGGGCCGGCGCTGGTGTTGTAGGTGGAAAACCAAACGTCCGCGAGAAAGACCTCGCCGTCGCGGCGCCGGCCGCTGCACTGCATGGCAGTCCGGAAGCTGGGCGTGGATTCGTCCGCCGGCGGCACGCGCGCCAACGGCGGGAGGAAGTCCTGGATGGATTCGCCCGGCAACGTCCCAGGCTCAAAGCCCAGCAGTACATGGGCGGCTTGATTGGCCATCACAATCTTACCTGGCGCATCCACCGTCAAAATGGCCGCGGGGCTGCTTTCGATGAGCGCCTGCAACTGCTGCTCAGCGTCGCGCCGCAGGGCGGCCTCTTGCTCGACCTCCCTAACGTGCCGCTCCGCCAGCCGCCGGTTCCTGGCGGATTCATAAGCGAACAGGCCCGTGCCAAAATACGCCGCGAGCATGAAGATGTCGCGAGGGACTCCGGCGGCGGGATCCCACGGAAATGGCGCAAAACACTCCGCGAGAAAAGTGCATAACGCTCCCAGTAAGGCCAGTTGCCAGCGCGGTAGACAATTCCCCACAATCAGCATCGGGAAAAAGTAAAGAAAACCAAAAGAGACGTTCAATTCGACACGCCAGTCAATCAGGGCCACGATCAGGATCATCATCCCGGCGATGATGAGAAGTTTGGTGCGACTTAACCGCAGGAAGAAGGAAAACATTTCGCTGCCGCCCCCAGAACGGGTGAAGAAATCAGTTGTAGGGGCGGCCCTTGTGGCCGCCCTAGGGCAACCACAAGGGTTGCCCCTACGTCGTCTCGCCAAAGCAATTTTACCAAAGCACGCGCCGGCTGCGTCGCCAATGGCCGAAAGATAGGCGCAATCTGGCCGAAGGATAGTGTCCAAGAGATAGGCTCAATTGCCCAGAGGATAACTTGAGCACAGCCGAGCTGGAGGCTTAACCTTCTGGTGTTGCCCCGCCGCAACGCTGTCTCACAGGTCCAGACTCTGATGCTCAAACATCTCTGACGGACGGAGGAGAACGATGCAGTATCCGAATCACATTAGCAAGAGAATTGCCGTGGCGTCGGTGGCGTTCGCTGCAATCGTTGTCGCCACGGTACTCGTCGAATCCGGCCGCAGTCGTGGTCAGGCGACCAATGCCAATACGCCGGAAAACTCAGCCGCCAAATCCAGCAAAGCGCAGCCCGATGCAACTTTGGACCTGTCACCCAGCCAACTGAACTCGATCACTGTCGAACCGGTGGGAAGCTACCTGTTTCCGGTGGAGAAGGAGGCGGTGGGCAACATTGATTATGACGAGGACATGTCCGTGCAAGTTTTCCCGGCTTACCAGGGGACCATCATCGCGACCCTTGTACAACTTGGCGCCGAAGTGCATATCGACCAGCCCCTCTACACTATTAAAAGCCCTGACCTTATCCAGGCGGAGTCAACGCTGATCGGTGCAGCGGCAACATTCGAACTGACCAACAAGGAACTGTTGCGCGTCCAGGGACTGGGCGGGGTTGCCGAGCGCGAGAAGGAACAGGCAACTTCCGATCAGCAAACCGCGGAAGGCGCGCTCAAAGCCGCGCGCGACGCCGTCCGCGTGTTTGGCAAGACGGATGCCGAGATTGATGAGATGATCGCCTCGCGCAAGATCGATCCCGCCCTGGTGGTGCGCAGTCCCATTCCCGGCAAAATCACCTCCAAGAACGCGCAGCCGGGGTGGTTGGTGCAGCCAGGTAACATGCCTGCGCCCTATGCGGTGTCTGACGTCACGATCAAATGGATGCTGGCGAACGTCATGGAAAGCGAAATCCCGCTTTTTCATCTGCGACAGCCGGTCCAGGTTCGCGTGACCTCGTATCCTGACCGCGTCTTCTTGGGGCGGGTTTCGAAGATCTACGAGACGGTTGATCCAAATACGCATCGAGTAACGATCCGTTCCGAAATCGCGGACCCCGACAATGAGCTGCACCCCGGAATGCTCGCTAACTTCGTCATTCGCGTTCACGACCCCGTAGAAGCCACCGCCCTGCCCGCTAATGGCGTGGTCCGCGAATCCGATGGCACCATGACGGCTTGGGTGACCACCGATCGCCGTCATTTTGTGCAAAGAATCATAAAAACCGGCCTGCGAAGAGACGGCCAGGTTCAAATTCTCGAGGGCTTGCGGCGCGGAGAATTGGCGGTGACCGACGGCGCCGTATTTCCGAGTAATATGCTCGAGGCGCCGCCCAGCGACTAAGACTAGTTCTCAGTTTTCAGCTTTCAGTTTTCAGTGTTCGGCCGGAACAGACCACCAACGCCGAACTCCCACGAATCGAGAACCGAAGGACTGAAGTCCGAAAGCCGAAGACTGAAAACTGACAACTGAAAACTACCATGTTCAAATCTCTCATCGCATTTTGCCTGAGTCGACGCCCGATTGTAGTGCTGGGTCTGCTGTTGTTTGCGGGCGCCGGGCTCATCGCTTTCAAGCTGCTCAATATTGAGGCTTATCCAAATCCCACGCCGGTGATCCTCGAGATCACCGCTCAGGCGCCGGGCCTCTCGGCCGAGGAGATGGAGCGCTACTACACGCTCCCCACGGAGATTGGCCTCTACACTACGCCTGGCATTGATGTCATTCGCTCAACTTCCTTCTATGGACTGTCCTTTGTGCGGGTCACCTTCAAGTATGGGGTGGATTACAACTTCGCCTACGCCCAAGCCTCGGTCGCGATGCAACAGAACGTCAGCCTGCCCGGCGGCCTGGTGCCGACCATCCAAGCAAACAGCTCGACGGGGGAGATCTATCGTTATCAGGTGGTCGGCCCGCCGCACTTCGGAATCACCAACTTGCGCACGGTCCAGGATTGGATCGTCGCGCGGCGCCTGTTGACCATCCCCGGCATCGCCGCCGTCAACAGTTGGGGCGGCCCCACCAAGGAGTTCCAAGTCGAGGTGGACCCGCACAAGCTCGAGGCCTACAACGTCACCGTGCCCCAGGTCCTGACGGCGCTGGGTAACTCGAACCTCAACGTGGGCGGGCGGGAAATCCGCATCGGCCAGCAGTCCATCAATATCCGCGGCGTCGGCCTCATTGACGATGGTGGCAATGATGATTTACGTCAAGGTTACAATGTTGACGATATTGACAATGTGGTTCTCACCCAAACCAACGGTGTCCCCGTGCTGGTCCGGGACGTCGCCAAGGTATCGGTTGGTTACCGGCCACGGCTCGGCATACTGGGCCGCGACCATCAGGACGATGTCGTAGGATCGATCGTGGTGATGAGGCGCACCGAAAAGACCGCCGACATGATTCCCAAGGTCAAGGCAGCCATTGATAAGCTGAATCACGACGGGAGTCTGCCCCCGGGAGTCAGGCTGGTTCCTTATTACGACCGCTCCTCCTTGATCGCCGTCACCACGCACACGGTGCTGCACAACCTGATTTTCGGATGCCTGCTGGTTTTCTTTATCCAATGGGTATTCCTCGGTAATCTCCGCAGCGCCACCATCGTGGGATTGAACATCCCCTTCGCGCTGTTTTTCGCCACCATTCTCCTGGTGATTATGGGCGAGAGCGCGAACCTGCTCTCTGTAGGCGCGGTGGATTTCGGCATCATTGTGGATTCAGCCGTGATCCTGGTCGAGAATATCTTCAAGAATTTCCAGCGCGATCCGGAGGAAAGACGGGGCCTGCTCGAGCGTCTGGCGAAAGGTTCTTGGGGGCCCGACCCGACAAGATCCTCAGAACCTACGACGGGAGCTCACGGATGGTCGGATCGCTTGCGACTAATTCTGATCAGCGCCATGCAGGTGGACAAGGCGGTCTTGTTCTCGGCGCTGATCACCGTGGCCGGTTTCGTGCCCTTGTTCACCATGCAGGGAGTTGAGGGCCAAATCTTCGGCCCCATGGCGCGCACGTATGGCTACGCCCTGGCCGGCGCCCTCATCGCAACGTTTACGGTCACGCCCGTGATCGCTTCCTTGCTGCTCCCCAAGAACGTGAAGGAAGCCGAAACGATCGTCGTCCGCCTGCTGCACCGTATCTACAATCCTGCGTTGCGTTTTTCCCTGAACCACCGCGTTCTCGTGGTTGGAATGGAATTGACCTTATCCTTGGGAACTTTCTTCCTGATTGCGCCGCGACTCGGCAGCGAGTTTCTTCCGCACTTGGAAGAAGGCAACTTTTGGATTCGGGCTTCCATGCCGATCACGCTCTCGCTCGAAGATGGCCAGGCGGCCACCAGAAAAATGCGCGAGATTCTCCTGCGACACCCCGAAGTCCTTACCGTGGTTTCCCAGCATGGCCGGCCAGATGACGGCAGCGACGCAGCGCCCTTTTCCAACGTCGAACTCTTCGCACCCCTCAAGCCCTTTGACGAATGGCCAAAAGGCCTGACCAAGGAGAAGTTAACAGACCAGATTCAAGCGGAGTTCAATAACGAGCTCCCGGGGGTCGTCTTCAATTTCTCCCAGTACATTGAGGACAACATCGAGGAAGGGATCTCGGGCGTCAAAGGCGTGAACTCGGTCAAGATCGTCGGTCCCAATCTCCTAACCATCACCAATCTTGCCAATCAGGTCCGGGACCAGATGAGCCAAGTGCAGGGCATCACCGACCTCGGCATCTTCCCCGTCCTTGGACAACCCAATTTGAACATCAAGGTGGATCGCGCCAAGGCCGCGCGCTATGGCCTCAATTCCGGTGATGTGAACGCGGTCGTGCAAGCGTCCATGGGTGGCGCCATAGCGACCTCGGTCTTGGAAGGCGACCGGCAGTTCGATCTCATCGTCCGTTATACGCCCGAATATCGCGATAGCATCGACAAAGTCCGTAACATCAAAGTGGCTTATCAAACCCCCACCGGCGCCAATGCGTACATACCCCTGAGCGAACTGGCGACCATCACCCTGGATACGGGAGCCGCCTGGGTTTATCACGAGAGCGTGCAGCGCTTCATCCCGGTCAAGTTCAGCGTGCGGGGCCGCGACCTGGGCGGCACGGTCGAGGAAGCTCAGAAGCGGATCGCGGACAACGTGAAACTTCCCCCGGGATACCGGCTGATTTGGGCCGGCGAGTTCGGAGACCTTCAGGAAGCCAAGAAACGTCTCGAGATCATTGTGCCCATCAGCTTCATTCTGATTGCCGGGGCGCTCTACAGCCTGTTCAATAACTTTCGCGACAGCCTTTTGGCGCTCGCCGGCATCCCCGACGCGGTGGTGGGCGGCATCCTGGCGCTCTATATCTCCGGTCTCCATTTCAGCATCTCCGCGGCCATCGGCTTCGTTTCGCTCTTCGGCGTGTCCGTCATGGACGGCATCCTGATGATTACTTTTTATGAACACGAAAGAGCCAAGGGCTTCGCGCCCGTGGAGGCGATGTACCGCGCCGCCAGCACCCGCATGCGTCCCCTGTTGATGACGGCGCTTTCGGCCTGCATCGGCCTGTTTCCCGCGGCCATTTCCACGGGCATCGGCAGCCAGGTGCAGCGTCCGCTCGCCACGGTGATCGTGGGCGGCATGTTGCTCGGCCCCGTTATGCTGCTTCTCGCCGTGCCCGCGTTGAGGATGATCTTTCTAGGCCGCGACAATCACCACGCATCGGAGGCTCACCCGTGATGGAGGCCGCGTATCTCCGTCTCCTGGTTCTTAGTCCTCTCGCTAGTCTTCTCGTTTGCCCTCTCACTAGTCTTCACGCTCGCCCTCTCCCTTGGGGAGAGGGTGTCCCGCGAGCGGCGTCTTCATCAGCCGGCGCGGGACGGGTGAGGGGTCTTTCCCGCCCAACACCCGCAAAGGTGAGTCGTCCTAAACAGTCTCCAACTAGCCGGCGACGTTCCCAAGTTGGAAATGCCACGAAATTCCACCAGCCGGGTTCGGACAAATCCGTGGGCACGGTTAAAAGTGGATTCATCGGGACCCCAACCGTTAGCTGCGCTCGGACGCCGAGTGCCGCTCGATCCGCTGTACCGTCGTTCAACAACACGCGCCATCGCACCCCTAACCCGGCGGTCGTGAGCGGATCGACGAACTCGCATAGCAACAACACTGCGGCGATCAACGGGACGCGAATAAACCGCCGGTTCGCACCGCGAAGCCGTGAACCGTGAGTCAATGCGCTCCCCTTCGGGGAGCAAAACTGGAAATGAAGAAGCTGACACATTTGCACCAGGTTCCCGGTTTCAAGATTCTTACAGGTGGTGTCGTACTATCCGGTTAAGGAACTACGCCTATGTCTCGCAAGCGCATATCGGGCCTCGTCCTCGTCTTTGCTACCGCTGCCTTACTGCTCACCGTCGGTTGTGTAGTCGGTCCTAATTTCAAAAAACCTGCGCCGCCGGACGTGGGCGGTTACACGCCCTCTCCGATTTCAACCACCAGCAGCACGCCCAACGTTACCGGAGGGGAAGCGCAACGCTTGGTAGAAGGCAAAGACATTCCGGGAGAGTGGTGGATGGTGTTTCACTCCAAGCCGCTCGACGATTTGATTGAGCGCTCGCTTAAGGCCAATCCCGACCTCAAGGCGGCGCAGGCGGCGTTGATTGTGGCGAGAGAAAGTGTGCTGGCCCAACGCGGTTTTTACTATCCCAATGTTACCGGGAGTTTTACGGCGACGCGGGCGAGGTCGGCGGCTGACCTTTCGCCTGTCCTCAGCACCAGTGCCCAGAATTACAGCCTCTATACCCCGCAGGTAAGCGTCTCCTTTGTTCCGGACGTTTTCGGATTGAACCGGCGAACTGTGGAGTCGCTCGCAGCGCAGGCTCAGCAGGCGCGTTTTGCCCTGATCGCGACCCATATTACGCTGAGTTCCAACGTCGCCGCTGGCGCCATACAAGAGGCATCCTTGCGGGGGCAGATGAAAGCCACTGAGGAGCTTATCTCCATCAACACCGACATGCTCAAGATTTTACGCGAACAGTATGCGAAGGGGTATGCGAGCGAGCTCGACGTGGCGGCGCAGGAATCACAGCTCGCGCAAGTCATCGCCACCATGCCCCCCATGATGAAGCAGTTGGCTCAACAACGCGACCTCCTGGCGGTGCTGGCGGGCGGGTTTCCCAGCCAGGATTTGACCGAAAGGTTCGAGCTGGCGAATCTGCAACTGCCGCAGGAACTGCCGCTGAGCCTTCCTTCAAAACTCGTGGAGCAGCGCCCGGATGTGCGCCAGGCCGAGGAGAACCTGCATGCGGCAAGCGCCCAAATTGGCATCGCCATTGCCAACCGGCTCCCGAGCATTGCCCTGACCGCCGACGGCGGCAGCTCACCAGTGGCTTTCAGCAAGATGTTCTCAGGAGGCAATGGGTTTTGGGATTTGACGGCGGGAATCACTCAGCCCATCTTTGATGCCGGCACGCTGCGGCATCGGGAGCGCGCCGCTAAGGCAGCTTTTACTCAGGCCGCCGAACAATATCGCAGCACCGTCCTGACCGCCTTTCAGAATGTCGCTGACACGCTGCATGCGCTCCAGGAGGACGCCAACGCTTTGAATGCCGCAGCAGCCGCAAAAAATGCCGCCAGCGTCACCCTGGAATTGTCCAAAAAACAGTATCAGTCAGGCTATGTCAGCTACCTGGCGCTCTTAAGCGCCGAACAAGCCTATCAGCAAGCGGTGATCAACCTGGTTCAGGCGCAAGCCAATCGTTACGCCGACACTGCAGCCCTATTTCAGGCTCTGGGCGGCGGCTGGTGGAACCGCCCGGACGTACCCAAAAGCTGAAAAAAAGGCCATCGGCCGAGTCATCGATGGCCGAGGTAAGTATTTGATTCCTGGTCTGTGGGTTGTGCACGTTCACGCTCAGGGGAATAACTCTTATCTTGCATTGCTTGTTGCGAACGGGGTGACGGCATTTCGCGCAGTCACCCGGAAGGCCATTGATGGGTCAGGAGATTCGCATTCTCTTGCTTCACGATCAGAGCTTGTTTCGCGAGGCTCTCGGGCGGCTCCTCCGGGATGAGCCTGGTTTTCAGATCGTCGGCAGTTGTGGCTCCACGAGTGAGGCGTTGGCTGCCTTGCAGCGGGAACAAGCTGACATCGTGTTGGTCGACTACGACATCGGCGAAGAACAAGGGCTGGATTTTGTCGAAGTACTCAAAAAGCTAGGCTTCGCCGGGCGTGTTCTCATGGTGACGGCCCGAATCGGTGGTGGTGCGGTGCTGCGCGCGCTTGAAAGGGGAACTTCGGGAATCTTTATGAGACAGAGCCCCCCTTCTGAGCTGGTAAAGGCAATTCATAGGGTGGTGAGCGGAGAGCTTTGGCTCGACTCCGAAGCCATGAGGGCGATGGTGGAAGCCGTGAGGTCGGGAGAACAGCGAATCTGGCAACATTTGAGCGCACGCGAGCGTGCCGTACTCAAAGCATTGCTGGAAGGATTAACGAACTACGAGATCGCAGTCAGGTTGCAAATCCGCGAGAGTTCCGTCAAATATGTGATGCGGAAGTTGTTTGAAAAAGCAGGCGTGCGAACGCGTAGCCAGCTTGTTAGAATCGCTCTGGAGAGGCACGCCCAAGATTGGCTCGCCGCCGTGTAGGCAAGGTACGCAGCCCCTCCTCGGTTCAATCCCCATTCAAGCCCCGATCGCGAAACAGGGTTTTCTCAATTCCTGACAGTTACATAGCCTATGAGCGCCAAGTTAACGCCACGTCCCAAGGCTTAAAGATAGTGCCGGGCTGACCTGAAGATAAGTTGAAGGCAGCGAGCCAAACCCAATAATCTGTATCTCCTAGGACAAATCTGGCCGCCGGAATAGCAACTGCGGTCGTTATCCCTCGTTGAAGGCGCCGCGGCGCTGCCGAAACTCGTGTGTTGAGCGGCCGCGACTCCGCAAACACGACCTTAGAACGGCAACTCGAACTTGCTGCGGCCATATGGGCATAGAGGTTTGAAAAATGAAAACATCGGAGAGCAAGGTACGTTTGACCTGTTTAGTTGCTGCATGCCTTCTTGTCAGCAGCGCATGCTTCGCCCAGGGAGGCGGGAAGATCACGGGGATTGTCAGAGACCCCAGCGGCGCTGTGATCCTAGGCGCTACGGCATCCCTAACCAACACGGCCACAGGAGCAAAGCGGGCCGCGACGACGGATGACCAGGGCGCTTATGCGTTCCCCGCTCTGGCGGTTGGGCAATACGATCTTGAGGCCAGCGCTGCAGGGTTTTTGCCTCAGAAGCGAACTCGGTTGGTCATTGACGTGAACAGCACATTGCAAGTGGACGTGAACCTCGCACTCGCTGGACAGTCGGAGACGGTGACGGTCAGCGCAGAACCGGGAGTGGTTCAGGTGCAAAAGGCGGACACTCAGTTGGGCCTGACGATCAACAGCCAGCGTATTACCGAGGTGCCGCTCAATGGCCGCAGCTATACCGACTTGCTCGCGGTTCAGACCGGCGTCGCGCCCGTCACAACCAGCGCGACCTCCAGCACGTCTTCTGGCGGCGGCTTCGGCGCCATCGCAGTTTCGGGAGACTTGAATCCCGGACTGTTCTCAGTCAACGGTCAGCGGGAATCCGCCAACGGATTCATCCTCAATGGCGCAAACGTTGAAGAAAGTATCGCCGAGGGCGCGGCCGTGATCCCGGACTTGGATTCGATCCAGGAGTTTCGCGTCTTGACTGGCAACTTCGATGCCGAATACGGCAACTACTCCGGAGGCTTGGTGAGCGTCGTGACCAAGTCCGGCGCCAACGAGTTGCATGGCTCGGCGTTTGGATTCCTCCGCAACACGGACCTGGATGCTCGAGGCTTTTTCGATCCCACGCGAGCCCCGTTTATCCAAAACCAGTTTGGCGGAACCGTCGGGGGACCTATCAAGAAGGACAAGATATTTTTCTTCGGCGACTACCAGGGGACGCGCAACATCCAGGGGATTGAGACTGGGCTGCTTCCGGTTCCCACATTGGCCGATCGCGCCGGTAATTTTTCCGACGCGGCGAGTTCTCTGAGCGGAATTGTAAACGGCCCGTTCCTGGCGAACTTACTCACGCGGAGGCTAGGTTATGGCGTCTCGCCGGGAGAAGCCTTTTACACACCCGATTGCTCGAATTCCACTCAGTGCGTTTTCCCGAACGCCATGATTCCGCACAGTGCATGGTCGGTTCCGGCTCAGCGACTGTTGCAGTATATTCCGCTGCCGAACATCGGGAGCAGCGAGTACTCGAATGCGTCACTAGCTCAGCGACTCAACGATGGAAAGGGCTCCGCCCGCGTGGACGCACAGACTACGCGTTTTGGCGCCTTCTCGGCGTATTATTTCCTCGATGACTACAATCTGAACAATCCCTACCCCACCCAGCAGGGTGGAGCCAATGTCCCCGGCTTCAGCGCCCTCTCCAACGGACGGTCCCAGTTGCTCAATCTCAGCGACGCCAAGACCCTTGGTTCGACATTGGTCAACGAATTCAGGCTCAGCTACATGCGCGATTTTAACAACCTGGGACAGCAGCAGGGTGGCGTGGGTCCGAGCCTTGCGTCGCAAGGGTTCGTGGTGGGCACAGACGGCATCCTCCCCGGAGATCCCAAGACCGAAGGTATCGAGTCTATCCTCTTCAACAAGATCAATCTTGGGACGAGTCCCTTCTCTCTCGGGCAGGTGGACGGCAATTATCAAGTGCAAGACAACTTGTCGAAAGTCAAGGGAAAGCATTCGCTGAAGTTGGGAGGCCAGTTCTTACACGAGACCGTCAAATTGTTGCCCGATTTCACAGCCAACGGCCAATTTCAATTTACCGGATATCAAACCGGATTGGATTTCGCCGACTTCTTGTTAGGGCTGCCGAACCTGTACACCCAGGGCTTCTCCCCGGCGTTTTACGAACGGTCGAATTATGCCGGCGCCTATGCCCAGGACAGTTGGCGGGTCACTCCCAGGCTGACGCTAAATTATGGCCTACGGTGGGACGTGATCATGCCCTGGTACGAAGAGCACAATCAAACGGGCACCCTGATCCCTGGCGAACAGTCAGTTGTCTTCCCAACCGCTCCCACGGGTTACCTCTTTCCCGGCGATCCTGGCGTCCCCACAACTATTGCGCCTACCCGGTATGGCAACTTCTCTCCGCGTCTTGGTATCGCCTACTCGCCTTCCTGGACGAACTCATTCCTGGAGAAGCTGACTGGCGGGCCGGGCAACAGCAGCATTCGCATTGGCTATGGCCGATTCTTCACTGCCATCGAGGGACAGGTACTGGCATTCGAAACGGGTAACGCCCCCTATGGCCTGACGTATAACAGTCCGGAGCCTCCACTTTTTGAGAACCCGCTGACCGGCGTCGAGACCGGCACACAATACCCCCAGGAATTCCCGGTCAGGGTTCCTTCTTATAGCGTATCGCGCACGAATCCCGATCCCAGTGTCAATTGGCCGGCATACTTTCCCATCAATGGCATTGACGCCTATTTCCCGCGAAACCAGAACCCCTATTCGGAAAACGACTTTGTTTCCTTCGAGCGAGAGTTAGCAAGGAACACGGTGTTCGACGCGAGCTACATCGGCAGCCAAGGACACCACCTTCTCGTGCTTCTTGCGGCTAACCCTGGAAACCCAGCCTTGTGTCTCAGTTTGAGCCAACCGGGTGATGTCGCGCCGGGAGCACCGACGTGCGGACCCTTCGGGGAAAATCTGGTGTACACCAGAAGCAGCGGCCAGGTTGTTAATGGCATACGCTCTCCCCTAGGGAACAACTTCGGGACGGATGTCTACTTTGATGCGATGGGGAACTCGGCCTACAACTCGTTGCAGGTCAGTTTGCGACATACCAGTGGGGGCTTAAGCTTACTGGGCAGTTACACCTACGGAAAATCTTTGGATCAAGCCTCCCATCTCGGTGAACAGGTGTACCCGTACAGCTACGGCCTCACCCGTGCTCCTTCCTCTTTCGACATCAAGCATAACTTCGTCGCCAGCTACCGTTACGATGTGCCCTTTGACAAGCTCTTCCACCACTCCAGCAAGCTCACGGAGGGCTGGGCCGTCTCGGGCATCACTCGTTTCAGCACCGGTCTCCCCGTGACGCTCATCAACCCCAACGATACTGCCTTGATTGGAAGCTACAACAACGGAGTGAACGGTGTGGGATTTGCGGACTTGGATGCTGGGAGTGGCGTCCTGCAACTCAATCCCAACCCCAGAAACGGCAAGCCCTACTTCAACACCAACATCTTCAGCCTTCCAACCATCGGTTCACCAGGAACGGCATCGCGCCGGCTCTTCTACGGCCCCGGCATGAACAACTGGGATATCGCGCTGCTTAAGGACACACATTTCACCGAATCCGAGGTATTGGAATTCCGCCTGGAGAGCTTCAACACACTTAACCACGCTCAGTTCTTTGGCGCGAACTCTGTTGATGGCAACATCAATGACTCGACTTTCGGGCAGGTTATCAGCGCGATGGCGCCTCGCCTGATGCAGGTCTCGCTGAAGCTTAGATTTTAGCCCGGCAAGGGCCGAAATTCGAAGATCGCTGCGAGTTTCGAATTTCGATTTTCGGTTTTCGATTTTTTCGCGACTCACGCATTGGAGGTGCGTCATGAAAACCAGCATTCGCGTTTCCGCGTTAGCCGTGCTCGTGCTTCTCGCTCTCTGTGGCATTCGCGGCGTAAGGCTCGAAGCCCAATCTACATTTGGAAGCGTGCGAGGGAGCACGACGGACCAGACGGGCGCGGCGATCCCCGGGGCGCAAGTCACCCTGCGCAGCCTCGACGAGAGCACCGAAACCTCGACCGTCAGCGATGCCGAAGGAAATTTCGCCTTCGAGAACCTCAAGCCCGGCCACTACACCCTTGCAGCGGCCAAGGAAGGTTTCGCAAAAGCGGTTGTTGACCAGGCGGAACTTGCGGCCCGGCAGACCTTACGCGTCGATCTCAAACTGGACGTAGCGGCCCAGGTGCAGGCCATTGAAGTGAGCGCCTCGCCGTTAAGCGTGAACACCGAGAACGCCACGCTGGCGGATTCCCAAAAGAGCAGCGATATCACGCCGCTCCCCCTCAATTCGCGCGCCGTCTCGACCAGTCCTTTGGCCTCCTTGGCGGCTTCCCCCGACGTGGTGAAGGACAGCCAGGGGGATCTCGCCGTCGCCGGCGCAACCGCCGCCATGGTAGGTTTCTCCGTGGATGGAATATCGACCGCGAGCGTGCGCATGAGTGGCGCCCTCCAGGACGCTTATCCCTCCTCGGAAGGCATTCAGGAGATGAAGGTCACGGCCTTCAACAACAACGCCGAGTTTGCGCAAATTGGCGACGTCACCTTCACCACCAAGAGTGGCGCCAATCAGTTCCACGGAAGCCTATTCGAGTATCTGCAGAACGACGCGCTGGACGCCACGATCTTCAATGTTTCCGAGACAGCGCCCAAGCACTTCAACACCTTTGGCGGAAGCCTCGGCGGCCCCGTCATCCTGCCTCACCTTTACAACGGCAAGGACAAGACATTTTTCTTCCTCGACTACGAGGGCAACCGCAGACGCACCTCCGATCCGGAACTGCTTCTGGTTCCGACGCAAGCGGAACGAAGCGGCAATCTGAGCGCCTTCGTAACCGCCCGAGGGGGACACTTTGCTGGACCCCTTCAGCGACGGCACGATCTCGACCATCGGGCAGGATCGGACGGGAACCACCATCTCCCAAACCCAGCAATTCACCGATAATTTCACTCGCATATTGCGCAAGCACACCTTGCGGTTTGGCGTGGATGTTCGCCGCGTGCGCTACAGCGCACTGATGTTTTTCCAGCCCTCCGACGACTGCGGTTTCTTCACCTTCAGCCCCGGGCTATTCACAAACTACTCCTTCGGCGATTTCCTGCTGGGCTTGCCTCAGCAGTCCTTCTTTGCCATCACCAGCCCGCAGATTGACGCGCGCACCTCGCAGTGGGGAGTCTACGCCCAGGATGAATGGCAGCCCACCAGCCATTTGACCGTCAACGTCGGCTTGCGCTGGGAGCTACTTCCGCCCTTCGATGAAAACATCGGCGATTTGGGCAGCTTTGATCCCCGCTCCAATTCCGCCCTTGTCCCTGACAGGTTTTTGACTACCCTGGCCAAGGACCCCTCGTTGCAGCCGGTCTATAACGGGTTTCTCGAGTCCTTTAACGCCTGTTCGCTTCCCCAGCGAAACACCTCGCTGGCTTGCTCGAATGTCCGGACGGCCAGTCAGGATGGAGTTTCCCAAGGTCTAAGGCAGATCTACACGCGCGATTTTGATCCCCGGATCAGCGTGGCGTATCGCCCCTTCAAGAGTAACAAGACCGTGCTTGGGGCCGGCTTTGGCATCTTTACCATGACTACACTTGGACCCATGTCCTTCAACAATGCCGGTAACCCGACTTCCGACCTCATCACCAGCGTGAATGCGGTTTTCAATTCCAACAACACGCTCGAGCGTCCGCAATTTCAGTTTCCTCAAACCGCCCCGGCAACTCAATCCATCACGTACGGCGGAAGTAGTTTGGAGCAAGCCAATGATCCGCTCTTCCGCGATCCGCAGGCGGCGCAGTGGAACTTCACCGTGGAACGCGAGATTACTTCCGACACTTTGGCCCGTGTCAGCTACTTGGGCATGAATTCGTACCGGCTGCCCGTCACCATTGATCTGAACCAGATTGCTCCCAGCACCACGGCTTACACCGTGCCGGCGGGCAAGTTTGTTGACCCTCGGGCGCCCTACCAAAACTGGTATCTGTTAATGTCCAGCGAAAACCTCGGCATCGCCAATTATCAGGCTCTTCAGGCTGAGGTGAGGCATCGCAGTGACTTCTGAGTAAGGAGAGGAACGGAAGGGAGGTCGAAATCATAGCCCTCTCCCGTGGGGCTGTGCATGTCCCACATTTTTTGCTGGACACCGGGGGTGCACGTGTTCTAACGGACCCAACTGCCGCGCTCGGCGAGGGAAGGTGGATTCCCAGCGTCTTGTTGATGCTCTCCGTGAACGTCTCTTCCTTCTGGTTGAAGGTCTCCTCCTTCTCATCTTCGGGAGCGGCCGATAGGTCAGTATCGATAGGATCATCGCGGTACTGTTTGCGCAGGGCCAGCAGTATTTTCACCTTGCGATCGAGCGGTCCAGGGCACCCTCGAGGCGTACCAGGGTGCGCCAGTCGTCACCCACCGGGGCCAGGCAGGCATCCTGCTCGACCGCTGCCTTTTCCTCGTTCACCTTTTCCGCGTACTCGAACTCTTCCTGGACGCGGGCGATTTCCTCATCCAGCAGACCCAGAAGCTCCTGGTACTGCGGCTCACCCGCCGGCGGCGTGGGCTCGGACTCACTCGACTGGCGGAGCAGCTTCAAAAGCCGCGCTTGCCGCCAGCCCATACTGCCTTGGTAAGCATTCTCCAGCACCGCGCACTGCCGGGGCACGAAGCTGCGCTGCCGGGCTTGCTCGCGAATAACCACGAGATAGGAGAGCAGCTTGCGCAGCCGCACCCCCGGGTCGGCCGACTCGAGCAGGGGGAATTCGAGGATATCGGGCCGGGAGGCGTCAAACGTCACCCCAACCATTTCCTCCCGGCGGCGGCGTTGGCGCTCGGCGGCGGCCAGCAGGGCACGCCGCATCATGCCCTCTTGGGCGCGCTCGAACCTTTGGCGGCGCCAGTAGAGCTTGGCCAAGTCCTCGACCCGGTGCTGCCAGAGCGGGTCTGTGGGACCATAGCTCAGCATGAGCTGCTGCTTCAGAAACTCGAATTCTTACGGGTCTTCGCCGAGCGCCCGCATGACCTGGTAGTGGTTTTCGGGGGCCGCGTAAGCGCCGTGCTTGACGCCATTGAATTTGGAGTTTTGCTTACCGGCGGGGGTGCGCGGGCCGGTGGATTTCCGGGCATTGGCCTGCTTGGCGGCGAGCAGTTCGGGGGTAAGTTCGGGGGATTTACGTAGAGACATAGTAACTCCTGTGACGGGAAATGGGATTGCGGGGGAAAGGACTCCCCCGGGAGCAAGGCTTCCCACACAGATAGGCTAGCATGAAAGGTGCGGCCCGTCAAGACGTCACAATGTCCGAAACATAGGTTTATTGTAGTAGGCTAGTACGGGAAGGTGCCAGGTTTCGGGATTCAGCTCTCAGATCCCGGACTCCAGATTCCGGATTTCAGATTTCAGAAACTTAGATTTCAGATCTCAGGGGGATCGCGCACGCCCCGTTTTCTCGGGGGGCTGCGATGCGCACGTGATATCAGAAACGGAATGTAGGTTCGCGACCGAGATGTCTCACACGGCACGGAAAAGGAATTCAAAATTCAAATGGCAAAGGGCAAATGGCAAATGGTTGATCATTTGAGATTTGCAGCCGAGTTCGAGACATGGAGGAGAGGAATCGCGAGCTTGATCACTTGGCGCCTCGCTCAGATAGCCGAAACGTTACACTTTGGTATTTCTTTACTATAGCAAGGAGAGGCGCGAAGAAAACGGGGCGAAATCACCTGAATCTGCAGCAGCTCCGGATCTCCATTACCATATTCGACACATGGAGGAGAGGAATCGCGAGCTTGATCACGTGGCGCCTCCGATTCTCACAAGGCGCCGATGTGCACGCTTCCGCCATTGGTGTGGATACGCAGGGTCTCTCCGCCGGAGCCCAGCGTGGCGTGGAGCCGTGACGGGGAAATCTCTCCCATGACTTTTAGCGAAAGGCCTGAGGCGCTCACTTCGCCACTCGAGGTTGACGCGTCAAGGCTGAGGTTCACGGCCGGATCAACATTGATTTTGATGTCGCCGCCCGAGGTTTCGATTTCTCCCCCTCGATCGTTCCCTCGCGCCAACGCCGCTTTCACGTCTCCGCCCGAGGTGCGAGCCTCAATACGCCCACGGGCGTTTACCAGGGTGATGTCTCCTCCGGAGGTCTTGACGTTGATGTCGCCCGCGAGGTCGCGCAACTCCATGTCCCCGCCGGAAGTGCGGGCGGTCAGGTTACCAGTGAGTTGGGAAACCCCGACATCTCCGCCCGAGGTTTCGAGATTGGTTTCGCCCTCCAGGTGAGTCACCTTGACGTCTCCGCCACCGGTACGGATCTCGACATTCGTCTTGGTCGGAACTTGCACCTCCATGCGCACTTCCAGCCTCTTGGGCCATGGCTCGAGGCTGCGTTTTCGCACCTCGAGGCGCACCGCCCCCGGCTCCTCGTCGAAATGGAAGGTAAACAAATCCTCGAGGTCATCCCGGTTGGAAGTGACCACGACGTGGGCGCCTGATTCCGCCCTCCCCGTCACCGACACGTCACTCGAGCTGGCGTCGACTATCAGCCTGCCGCCTGGATCAAGCTTCAGGTCTTTCTCAATGCGTGCCCGCGAATAGGCGCGAGACCCGGCGGCAAACAGAAATACTAAACAGCACAAACCCACACCAAACCTGCGGATCATCTTTTCCTCCGTGAACTCGAGAGTGAACTAGTTTCATTAGACGCGGCTGGCGCGGTTTGGTAACTGAGGGGGAGGCTGTTCACGGTGCAGGTCCCTCGGCAAGGCCAAGCCTTTCCAGAGAGCAGGCGGCGGAGCCGCAAGTGGTCATCGACCAGATCAGCGTAATTTGGATCGGGCTGAGATTACCGGAAGTACGCCCGGTGTCCAGCCAAAGATACGGGTTAATGATCAGGCTGGGCGGAGGAGGGGTGGTGAGCACAGAAAAAAACAAGGCCCGCTTGGAGAAGCGGGCCCGAGTTAGGAAAAAAGAAACTCGCGTAACTTACCTCTTCTTCTTGGCGGCCTTTTTCTTAGCTGGCATGTAATCCCCTCCTTGTGGGATGTCGGGGCGATTTGCGGGGGGCCCACGTCTTTGTGGCACACCCGGCCGACACCACAATATGTAGTAGCCCGCCCCCTTTTTGTCAAGTAAAATCTGCATCCACCCTTCACTGCTTGCCCTAAGCCTGCGCCCCGTGGTTATGTAATGTCATTGTTCGTCCCCTGCTTTCATATTCACCTCTATTGTACCCCACAAACTGATGTGCTCGAGGGTGCGCGCCACCCGGCGAAGATTGCACCCACAGCTACGCCAGTCACAGGCCTGAATTTAGCTCTGTGGAACACGTCACATGAATTTGATTCGTTGGTTCAACGCCGACTTGGAGATCAGTTGTTGCAAGCGGCGAAGTTGAGTCGCTTCCTGTTTGGCGCTCGCCACCCACCCAATGGTCATCCGCCGATAGGAGGGAGGGAAGCGCGAAAAATTCTCCCAGGCCGTTTCCGACTTGCGAAATTGCTCTTCCAAGGAGGCGGGAAGCTTGGTGGGGAGCGCCGGGGTTTGGTTGCGAGGGTTGAAGACCTTTAACCCCGCTGCGGTCATCTTCCCTTCATCCATCATTCTCCGGGCTCGCTCAAGGTTGATCCGGGACCACCTGCTCTTCGGCCGGCGCGGCGTGAACAGTCGTGCGAAGCGCGCTTGGTCCACATTTTTCAGCTTGCCGTCAATCCACCCGAAACAAATCGCCTCCTCGACCGCCGCTGCATAGTCGATTGCCGGCCGGCCCGCGTCCTTCTTGTAACAGAGTAGCCAGACTTCCGTTGCCTCTTGGGAATTTGCTTCCAGCCAGGCGCGCCACTTGCTTCGGTCCTCGACGTATAAGGTCTTCATTCTCGTCAGACATTCAAACCGATGGACCGCATCAGGTCCAGGGCATTGCTGGTCTGGACGATTCCCGGTTGGAGGCGGTAATCAAACAGCAGCTTCCCATCCTCGAGTCGATCGCCGAAGTGGGCATTGGCTGCGCGTGGACCGAGTCCACTCGCGATCTCGGCCAGCGCCAAGTCGTGGGTTGTCACCAGTCCAATCGCGCCACGCTCGACCAGGCTGCGCACCATCGCCTCCGCGCCCAGCCGCCGGTCGTGGGAGTTCGTTCCCTGCAGGAACTCATCCAGCAGAAAGAGTACCGCTAATGGCCCCTGGGTCAAGTCAACGATCTGTTTCAAGCGCCTAATTTCCGCATAAAAGCGCGAGATACCGCCTTGCAGCGAGTCGAGCACGCAGATCGATGCGCCTACCGCGAGCGGCGATAAGCGCAGCCGCCGAGCGCGCACGGGCGCGCCACATTGAGCGAGGATCGTGTTGATCCCCATTGCCCGCACGAAAGTGCTTTTGCCCGCCATGTTCGACCCGCTGATGATGAGCACGCGCAAGCCATCTCCCAGGCATACGTCGTTGCGCACGGCGTCCCGGTCCGAAAGCAGGGGATGAGAAAGACCTTCGGCTTCAAAGCAGGGCGAAGCCTGGGAGAATTCCGGGAAGACGTCATCGGGATGCTCGAAAGCGTAGCCGCTCAACGACAAGAGGGCCTCGAACTCGCCCACAGTGGCCAGCCAGCGGCGCACGGCCGGACCTGTCCGTTTGCGCCAGACTTCAACTGCGCAGGCAAACTGCAACGTCCAAGCCACAAACAAGTCGATGGACACCACCAGCATGTTGCGCCTGGAATCGAGATACTCGACCAGCCGATTCAAGCGGGCAATCCAGCGCGAGGGAGGCCAACCCTCCGATTCGAGCGCCTGCCGAAGCTCGACGAGCCTGGGCGCCGCGAAGTGCTCGGCTTCCAACCGCGCCAGGACACCGGCCAAAAGCCCCAGATCGCGGGCGGCGCTTTCGACGCCGCGGGCCACAACTTCTGCGGCGCGGCGATAACTCAGGTTGAAGCCGAGGTTGATGGCGCTCACCAGCAGAGCCGGATACGCGCGCCCCCAGATCATCCATACGGCCAGGCTCGCCAGCCACAATCCCGCGAGGCCAGCAGCCACAAATCGTAAGCTCTTTGACGCCAGCAACGGCTTGCCTTCGGCCCATGCCGCGAGCGCTTCCGCGGGCTCGAGCGCGCGCGCGTCCTCCGCCAGGATGGCGAGGTCTTCGCGAAGATCCAATCTGGGTTGCAACTCCGCGAGCGCTCGATGACGGCCACGGATCAGCTCGGGCGAAGAGGGCGCGAGCAGCCAATTCGCAAGGTGCTCCTGGCCGGCGCGGGTACGCGCCGTGCAGAGCAGTTCGAACAGCGAGCCGGCGCCAAACAGATCGAGGTCGCGGGAATACGCGTGCGAGGCGTTCTGAAACCTCTCGCCTGTTTCCCCCGTTCCCATCCAGCGGTTTTCGATTCGCGCCAGCGCCCGCTCATAGTAAGCCACGGCGCGGGAACATCGCTCGCGCCGCTTGAGGATACGCTCATGAATGATGGCCAGAACGACGATGGCGAAAAGCGGCGCGGTGACCCAAACAATGGAAACCAGCTTGGCCGCCAAAGCCAAAGCAATCACCACCAGGATCGCGCCGCCCAAAGCGAGTTTGGCGATTCCGAGCCTGCGATGCTGGACTTCATATTGGGCTTGTGTGGCTTTGAGGTCTTCAAGCCGCCGGACATACTCGGCTCGCGGGTCGCTATGCGACTCTGGGGCAAGATTTCCGGCGTTGGAAGTGATCGCCATGGGACATTGGAAAAAGGCAGGCGTCGTAGGGGCAACCCTTGTGGTTGCCCCAGGGCGGCCACAAGGGCCGCCCCTACACCGTGATTTTCTCACACGTTCTCACGCGCAGGCTCCTCGTTGAGGTCAATTCCCGCGATGACCGGCAGCGGGTGCTTCAGTTGAAGCCCTACCAGAATCCAATCCTCGAGTGTGGAGCGCAGCTCGTTTTCACACTCTCGGAGGGAGGATCCGAACGCGACGACTCCCTGACACGGAGAAATGCGGCCGGCATAGCTTCCATCCTCCAACCCCTAATCATCGTCAGCCAACGAGTCCTCGACGGCATCAATCGCGGCGATCAGGCTGTCGAGCTTCGCTTTGAGAACTTCAGCCGCTACGGCAATTTCCGGCAGAAGGTCGAGGCGGGCTGGGCTACCAGGCGGCAAGCTTGCAAGCCGTTTGCGGAATTCTTCAAGCGGCTTGTAATATTCATGTACCTCGCACAACGCCCAATCGGTGTCCTCCAGCGATGGAAGTCGTTCTGTCAGCTTGGTGGCCATGCTGTCCTTATAGTCCCGGGGCATGTGCAGTCTCGCGCAGAATCGACTCGCGTAGACGAGGCTTCAATGTATTCGCGAGCACCAGGTCCACCGGATGGCCGAACAATTTCGCTTGGATCCCAGCAAAGCCTGGCTGAAGAGCCTGCGCAGAGCCGCACTCCTCACGCTCGCTCGGGAGCCCGGGGGGCTCACGACCGCCTTACGGTAAGGCAGACGCGAGGAAGCCGCCGGTGACAGCCACGATCGGCCTTAGCTGTTGGGTGGTTGGATCGGCCTGCACGCCAAAGTTCTCGAGCGCCGTGGCGCCAAGTAGATA
>Ga0326727_10004073_pt1 | contig 44914 bp, 35 predicted proteins | sample MB2enrmetagenome_FD_207643 | JGI IMG/M metagenome (GOLD analysis project Ga0326727, IMG submission 207643) | Lab enriched peat soil microbial communities from McLean, Ithaca, NY, United States - MB29MY | ecosystem: Environmental > Terrestrial > Soil > Wetlands > Peat | place: USA: New York... | reverse complement strand
TCAAACAACCCCGCTTGATCCATCGCCCGTCCTCCAACATCCCCGGCCGACCCGGCCGTACACGAGATTAAACCCCAAACGGACGAAAAGGTTTTCTTGCTTTTCCGAAAGATTCACAACCTCTGAGTTCTTCGTTCTGCTGATTGTGGCGGGCGTCTGTGGCGCGTTGGCCCAGGCAATCGTCGGATACTCGCATGGAGGCTGCCTGGTTTCCATTGCGCTGGGCTTTATCGGCGCCCTGTTTGGCACCTGGCTGGCGCGGATCATGGGATTGCCCGAACTGTTTGCCCTCCAGGTCGGCGACCACGTATTTCCAGTGATCTGGTCCATCGTCGGCGCGGCACTGTTTGTGGCCGTGTTGAGTTTGATCGCCTCAAGGCGCAGGTTGCCGCCCCCGTAGGTCGCCCGCCGCAAGGGTCGAAGCGCGGCTCGCTCCCCTTTGGGCACCCTTGCTAGTGATGCCCGGGACGCGGACAATGCAGGCAGCCATGAAAATCGCGGTGCGGATATTGAGTCTGGTTTCGCTCGTCTGCGCGCTGGCCCTGGGGCGGCCGCAGGCAGGGCTGGCCAAGGTGCGGGCCTGGCAGGGCACGATCACCATCCCCACCTATCCCTGGGAAGATGACCCGTACCCCAAGTTCCAGGCCCTGGAGGATTCCCCCAAACTCTCGATCACAGTCAAGAGCTCGATCACCTATCCGTACACCATGCAGGACCACCTCCTGCGGAGCAAGGTGGACCGCACCTACAAGGCCCTCTTCCTGGAGAACGAATACCTGAAAATCACCTGCCTGCCGGAACTGGGCGGGCGGCTGTACTCGGTCCTGGACAAGACCGAGGGCAAGGAGATGTTCCACCTGAACCGCGTCATCAAGCCGGGCATGATCGCCCTGCGCGGGGCGTTCATCAGCGGCGGCGTCGAGTGGAATGCCGGCCCGCAAGGGCATACCGTGACCGTCTGCTCGCCGGTCGACGCCCTGCCGAACGAGAACGCCGACGGCTCGGCCTATCTCGAAATCAGCAACCAGGAGATGATCTGCCGCACCCGCTGGACGGTCCGCGTGACCTTGCACCCCGGCCGCAGCTACCTGGACGAGCAGATCCGCATCAGCAATCCCACCGACACGCTGGCCCCCTACTACTTCTGGAACTGCACCGCTTTTCCCAATCGGCCCGGCACGCGGTTCATCTATCCCATGCGGCTGGCCACGGACCATTTCGGGCGGAAGTTCTTCGCCTGGCCCGTATCCGAGGGCAAAGACCTGTCCTGGCTGAAGAACTACGACGCGCCCAGCTCGGTGTTCGCCGTGGGCTGCGACCAGGACTTCTTCGGGGCCTACGACGTGGAGGCCGACCGCGGCATCGTCGCCACCGCCCATCATCACGAGCTGCCCGGCAAGAAGGGCTGGACCTGGGGCAACTCGGACTTCGGCCTGGTCGCCCAGAAGAACCTCACCGACCAGGACGGGCCCTATATCGAGGTGCAGAGCGGGCCGCTGCCCACGCAAGCGGATTACGGACTCTTGGCCCCCCGCGATCAAGTCGCGTGGCAGGAGTGGTGGTATCCGGTCCACGGGCTGGGCCAGGGTTTCCAATATGCCAACCGGGACGTGGCCGTCGAGGCGGTCCGCCAGGAGGGCACTCTCCGACTGCGGATCCTGGCCACCGGCGACTTCCCCGACGCAAGCTACACGCTGTCCTGGAGCGACACGAAGTCGCCCGTGCGGCCTCTGGACCTTTCGGCGGCCCCTAATCCCTTCGCGGCGGTTCATTTCAAGTCGCCCGTGCGGCGGCTGGATCTTTCCCCGGCGAAACCCGAGGAGATCGTGGTGCCCGCCGGCGGGGCCGAGCCCGTCCATGTGTCGATTCGGGCTCAGGACCGCAGGCTGCTGGCCCAGTTCACCGTCCCCCTGGAAATGGCCAACCCCGCGCCGCCCAAACGGGCCGCCAAGCCCGACGAACAACTCGGCGTCGAGGAACTCTATCTGCAGGGCGAACGGGCCTACCGGGAAATCGACCACCGCGTGGCCCGGCGGTACTGCGAGAAGGCCCTGGCCAAGGACCCGGGTTTTGCGCCGGCCTTGCGGTTGCTGGGGGGCCTGGACCTTGCCGCGGGCTTGTACGAGCGTGCGCGGGAGCGGCTCGGCAAGGCCGTCGAGCGCCTGCCCGACGATGGCCTTTCCTGGTACTTCCTGGGCGTGGCCCACTTGCGCCGGGAAGGCCGCGAGCCCGAGGCACTGACGTGTGGCTACCGGGCGGCCCGCTGCGGCCCAACCGCCTCGATCGGCTATGATCTGGCCGGCCGCGCCCATCTCCGCCTGAAGCAGCCGGGCCAGGCCGTCACCGCCTTCCGCAAGGCGGTGGCCGCCAATCCGCGCGATGGCCGGGCCAAGGATCATCTTGCTTTGGCTCTCTACGCCGAGGGAAAAGCGGACGGCACACCGACGTCCCCTCTCCCGCCGGGAGAGGGGACCGAGGCTTGGCAGCTCGCCCGGCAGCGGGCCGCCGAAGAGCCCACCGACCTGCTCCCGCGGGCAATCCTGGCGATGCAAGACGATGCGGCCCTGCAGCAGTTCGTCAAAGACGCCCAGGCATTTGTGGGGGAATACGAGTTCAACATGCTGGAGACGAGCCTGGCGCTGGCGGACGTGGGCATGACGGACGAAGCCGGGCGTCTCCTGTACGCGGCCTGCGTCGAGGCAGTCCCGCCGGCCCAGCGGACCATGCTGCCTCAATACTACCTGGCCTATTTCGCCCGCCTGGCCGACAAGAACAGCAAGGGGCTGCCGCCCTGGCAGAAGGCCGCACTGAGCTTGGGGGAAAAAGGGGACAGTCCCCATTTGTGCGAAGCACCCTTCGGGCCGTTCCGGCAAATGGGGGCTGTCCCCTTTTTCCCTTCGCGGCCGGAGGAGTTGGCAGTATTCGAATACTGCCTCGCCAAGCAACCGGACGATGGCCTGGCCCATTTTGCACTCGGAAACCTGCTGGCGCACTTCGACCGCATGCCCGAGGCCGTTTCGCACTGGAAGGAGGCCGTCCGGCTGGCCCCGAACTTTGCCGAGGCGTGGCGCAATCTGGGGCTGGCCGCCTGGAAAGGGCAATCGCAGCTCGACGCCGCCCAAGAGTATTATCGCCGCGCGCTGGCGCTGCGGCCCAACGACCAGACCCTGTACCGCGATCTGGCTGAAATCCTGCTGGCCGCCGGCAAGCGCCCGGAGGCGATCCGGCTGCTGGTGGACATGCCGATCCGCCAGGACCGCCGCTCGGAGATCACGATCCTGCTGGCGCAGGCGTATCTCGACGCCGAGCGCTACGACGACGCCCTCAAGCTCCTGGAGGCCACGCCCTACTTCGTGAACTGGGAGGGGCAGGACGTCACCTGGGCCATCTTCAACCAGGCCCACGTGAAGCGCGGCGAGCGGCACTTGGACGAGAAGCAGTACGAGGCCGCGCTGGCCGACTTCCAGGCCGCATTGACCTATCCGGCCAACCTGAACGTGGGCCGCTCGAGCCAGCCGGCGGAATCGCACGCGTTGTATGGGAAGGGCCGGGCGCTCGTCGGCCTAAGGCGCGTGGACGAGGCGCGTGCCGCCTGGCAGCAAGGGGCCGCCTTGCCCGAAGTCTCCCGCCTGCCCGAAACTTCCCCCGATCAGCCCCGCTACCACCGCTTGTGCAAAGAAGCCCTGGCCGCACCACCTTGAAGCTGCTGTGTTTTCCCGTTACAAAGGGGAGCAGGTTTTCCAGAATGGGAGGGCGTCATGCGTCACGTTCTTGCCCGGTTGGGTTGCACGGCCGCGGTTGTTGCGGCTTGGACCTGGTGGCCGCTGTCCTGCACGGAGGCGGCCCAGCTCCGCGTGGCCACGTTTCGCTGCGACGTGACACCACCGCTGGGATACCTGACCTATCCACCGGTTTTCAGGGCACTCGAGAAGATCGAGCACCCCTTGCTGGCCAAAGGCATCGTGCTGGACGACGGCGGGCGGCGGTATGTCTTATGCGCCATCGACTGGTGCGGGCTCTGCAATTCGACATACGACCTGTTCCGCCGCAAGGTGGCCGAAGGCGCCGGGACCGATCCGACGCGGGTGGCGCTGCACACGGTGCACCAGCACACCGCGCCGTTGGCCGACAACGATGCGTACCGGCTGCTGTTGCAGAGCAAGGACCCGCCGGCGTGCCCCGACTTGAAGTTTTTCGACGCGACGGCCGACCGGGTGGGGGCCGCCGTGAAGCAGTCGCTCGGCCGGCTGCAAGCGTTCGATCGCATCGGCGCCGGCGAGGGCAAAGTGGACCGCGTGGCTTCCACCCGGCGGCTCATCGACAAGGACGGCAAGGTACACCACCCCCGCTACAGCCTCGTCCGCGGCAAGGATCTTGCGTTGCGGGACGAGCCGGAAGGGCTGATCGATCCGCTCCTGAAGACGATCACCCTGGCCCAAGGCGATAGACCGCTGGTGCGGTTGCACTACTACGCCTCCCACCCGCAAAGCTTCTATCACGACGCGCGGGTGTCTTACGATTTTCCGGGCATGGCGCGGGAGGAGTTGGAGCAGCGGGAGCACGTGTTTCAGGTGTATTTCACGGGCTGCGCGGGCGATATCCTGGTGGGCAAGTACAACGACGGCACGCCGGCCACCCGGGCCAAATTCGCCGCGCGGCTGCTGGCGGGCATGCAGGCGGCGATTGCCGCTACGCGTTGGGCGCCCGCCGAGTCGATCCAGTGGCGCAGCACTGCGGTAGAGTTGCCGTTGTATGCCGGCCCCGAACGCACGGCCGCCGAGAACCGCGCGCGAATGGCCGACCCGAAAGTGGACCCCGCCAAGCGGCTGGAATTGGGCGCGATGTTCCTGGCCTTCGCCGACCGAATCGAGCGGCCGCTGGCGGCAAGCGGCCTGCAGATCGGCCGCGTACACATACTCGCTCTGCCCGGCGAATGCCTGGTAGATTATCAATTGTTCGCGCAGCGTGCGGCGGCGGGCGACTTCGTGGCCGTGGCCGCCTACGCCGACCTGGGGCCGGGCTACATTTGCACCGACAAGGCGTTCGAGCAAGGCGGCTACGAGCCCAGCGACACGGCCGTCGGCCCCGGCTCCGAACCCCTGCTGAAAGCCGCCATCGTCAAGCTCCTCGGCGTGAGCCCGTGAAGAACGCAGCCGGGTGGCTCGCAGAAGCCGTGGCAGCACCGCCTTGAACTGGCATGGGCTTCTTTCACCCCATCTACCCATCCTTCTCGGACCGGGCGGCTCTCGCCTCTCCACCTGCCGGCCTTTTCCCCTTTTCACGGCTGCCACCTTCTCCCCCCCTGCCATGCCGGGGATTCAAGCGTGGGCAGTCTGGAGGTAGAATGGCTGAATGAGCCTGGCCGACCTATTGCCCGAAGAGTTGCGCAAGCTGGCCGATCCCCAGACCGATTTGCCCCGCATCGCCAAGGATCGGAAGCTGACGGCCTTGATTGAATCCGTGGTGAGGGAGATTCCCACGCGCCACGATCTACGGCAGGGCGATGCCCGTAACCTGGAAGCTGATGGCGTTCAGCTTGTCCTTTGCTCTCCCCCCTACTGGACCTTGAAGGAGTACCGCACGAGCGAAGGGCAGCTAGGCATGATTGCCGACTACGAACAGTTCCTGGTGGAGCTGGACCGCGTTTGGGAGCGATGCTACCAGGCGCTCGTCCCTGGGGGGCGGCTGATATGCGTGGTGGGCGACGTGTGCCTATCCCGGCGAAAGAACGGTGGGCGGCACATGGTCATGCCGCTGCACGCTTCCATTCAAGAGCGCTGCCGGCGCATCGGCTATGATAACCTGGCTCCGATCATTTGGTACAAGATTGCCAACGCCGTCTACGAAGTCGACAACGGCTGCGGCTTTCTCGGCAAGCCCTACGAACCCAACGCGGTCGTCAAGAATGACATTGAGTTCATCTTGATGCAGCGAAAGCCGGGCGGCTACCGCGCTCCCTCCCTTGCCACCCGCGTGCTGAGCGTGATTCCCGAAGACTCGCACCGCGAGTGGTTTCAACAAATCTGGACGGGATTGCCCGGAGCATCGACGAGAAATCATCCAGCCCCGTACCCGCTTGAGCTAGCCGAGCGGCTCATTCGCATGTTCAGTTTCGTGGGAGACACCGTGTTGGACCCCTTCATGGGCACGGGCACGACGAACATTGCGGCCAGCAAGTGGGGCAGGAACAGCATCGGCGTGGAAGTCGATCCCCAGTATTTCCAGTATGCCAGGAAGCGGCTGGAAGACTCACGGGGGCTGTTCGGCTCGTGCGCATCCTACGCGCCCAGGCCCCAGAGGGCGTAGAGCGTCTGCAACGCTTGCAGGTCCAGCGGGCGGTTGCTGGGAGTCCAGCTTTCGGAAGCCAGGGCTTGATCGACGCTCTCGGCATTGGCCGCCAGGGCCCCGGCCGCCTGGGGAAGGAGCGATAAGCCCAGGCTCTGGGCGGCCCGCAGGCTGTTGGCGGCGGGAGCGGCTACCGTGACCCAGAAGGAAGACGTGCTGGCCGCCAGCGAATCGGCGGCGGACACCTGGACCTGGAAGCGGCCGGTGAACGTGGCCGCCGGACGGACGGACAGGAAGTTGCCGGACACGCTCACTGCAACCACGCCGCTGAACACCCCAACGGCCTGGGCCGCATAGGAAATCGCCTGGCCGTTCGGGTCCGAGGCCCGCAGGCCCACGAGCAGCGAGCCGCCTTGCGGCAGCGTCTGGTCGGCCACCGCAGAAATCGTCGGGCCCGGCCCGACCAGCGAGAGTTGCAGCGAGTAGCTGCCGGCACCCGAGTTCGGATACGCCATGACAGCCAGGTAGTAGGTGCCGGCGGCGGGCGCTTGCCAGGCGATCCGCGAGGCGAGGTTGCCCGGCGCGATGTCGTCGTTCTGGGCCAGCAGGGTTTGTCCGTTCGGGGCCAGCAAGCTCAGCACGGAATCGTGGAGCGTGCCCAACACGGTTTGGAAAACATATTGTTTTCCGGCAGCCGCCTGGAACTTGAAGTAATTCACGTCGCCGTTGAAGCGGATGGCGCCCTGGGCGGCGCCGGGGACGGCCACTGCCGGGGCTGCGGCCGGCGTATCGCTGACCGCCGGCGCCGGGGTTGGAGCAGGCGTCGGGGCCGGAATGGGGGCAGGAGCGGGGGCGGGCGCCGGCGCGATGTCGGCGGCGATCAGCCGCAGGGTGTTGTAGGCGTCCAGCCGGCCGCCCGAAACGAGCTTGCCCGCCAGGGCCGGCACCCGGTCCACGCCGGCCAGGATCGCGCTGCGGACCTGGGCTACGGTGGCGTTGGGGTCCAGGGCCCAGGCCAGCGCGGCCACGCCGCTGACTTCCGGCGTGGCCATGCTCGTACCCGACAGGTAGCCGTACTGGTTGCCCGGCAGCGTGCTGTAGATGCTCACGCCGGGGGCGGCCAGGTCGACGGTGTTGGGGCCGTAGTCGCTAAACCAGGCGAGCTGGTCGTTCTGGTCGCTGGCGGCTACGGAGAGGACGTTGGCGAGCCGGTCGTCGGCGGGGTACTGGGGCGTCGTGTCGTTGTCACTGGCGTTGTTGCCGGCGGCGACGACGAAGAGGATGCCGGCCTGGCCGGCGTTGGCGATGGCGGTCTGCAGGGCCGGGTCGTTGGCGGCGCCGCCCCAGCTATTGTTGGCCACGCGGACGTTCACGCCGTAGACGGTCCGCATCATGGTGGCGTAGTTGATGGCCCGGATGGCGTCGGAAGTGTAGCCGTCCCCGTTGGCGTCGAGGAATTTCAGGGCCATGATCGAGCAGGACCAATCGACGCCGGTCACGCCCTGGCCGTTATCGCCCACGGCGCCGATGATGCCGGCGACGTGGGTGCCGTGGCCGTTATCGTCCATCGGGTTGCCGTTGTTGGCGACGAAATTGTAGCCGTGCAGGTCGCCGGAGTAGCCGTCCTGGCCGGCGAAGGGGTTGTTCCAGATGTTGGCCGCCAGGTCGGGGTCGGTGTAGTCGACGCCGCTGTCGATCACGGCCACGACGACGCTGCGGCTGCCGGTGGTGAGGTTCCACGCGGCCGTCGCGTGGATGTCGTCACCGGGCGTGCCGCCGCTTTGGCCCGTGTTCTGGAAGGCCCATTGGTCGGAGAACTGCGGATCGTCGGGCACGCTGGCGTACTGGCGGAGCGAGTCCAGCTCGAAGAGGTCGATGCTGCGGTTGGCGGCCAGTGCCGCGGAGACGGCGGCCGCGGGGGCGCCGGTCGAGCGGACGAGCACTTCGCCCTCATAGCCCAGGCCCTCGATGACCTGGAAACGGATCGGCTCGCCCGCCAGCAGGCTGGCCGTGCCGGCGGCCGAGTTGATGCTGCCCAGCGCCGCGGTGTCGAACTGCACGATCCAATCGTAGGTGTTGGCGGGCGCGGCGGCCGACGACGCGGCCGGCGACGACAGGTCCTGTGCTGAAAGGCTGGGCGGAGCGGCGTGGGCGGCCTCGCCCGCGGCCACGTAACTCGCCGACCACCCCGCGCCATACAGCGTCGCCGCCGACGCCGCGCTCGGGAGCCAGCGCTGTTCCAGGGGTTCGACGAGAAGACGCTTGGCAGCAAGGCGGGCCCTGCGCCGGGCCGAAGGAGTGCTTCCAGATCGCATGGTGCCTGGCCTGGGGTCGGTCGCCGACAGGTCCGCCGGGGGCCGGCGCCGCTGGCGCTGCCCCGCAGGCTCTGGGACTTTCGGCTGCTTGCCGCTAGTACGCGGCGGACAAGGACACAAGGAAAAGAAGAAAGGAGAAGCGATAACGCTATCTGAAATCTGTGTCAAGATCGCCCGGCCGTCAAACGCCCGGCGGAGGTTTTCCTTGTTCTGCCCTCGGCCGCGCTGCGGGAAGGGGCGCGCGGCCGGCGGCATGTCTTGCGGCGGCCACCGCCGGGCGCCGATTTCACCACACGATGCGTTTTGTGAACGGCCCTCACACGGGCGTTTGCGAGCGGTGGGGGACGGCAACGGGCCGGATGCCGTGCGGGCCGGGCCGGGCGGCCGCCGCGTCGATTTTGATCCCGGGGCGCGCGGGGTGGGCCTGGCCGCCTGCCGGACCCTCGCCCCCGCGACGCGGCATCAGCCGCAACAGGGCCGGCATCACCAGGCCGCTCAGCAGGCAGCAGGCCATGCCGAGCGTCAGCACGCGGCCCAGGCTGTGCAGCCCGCGGTGCGCGGCGATCATCAGGCCGCCGAAGCCCACGATGTTCTGCAGCGTGTTGATCACGACCGCCGCCCCCGTCGAGGCGCTGATGCGATAGGGAGTCCGCTCCCGCAGATAGTCGTGCACGAGGTGTACCCCCGTGTCGACCCCCACGCCCAAAATCAAGGGCAGCACGATCATGTTGGCCGGGTTCAACGGGATGTTGAGCCAGCCCATCAGGCCGAACAATTGCAGCTTCGAGGCCACCAGCGGCACCAGGGCCAAGAGCGACAGCCGCAGGTTGCGGAAATCGAGATACACGACTGCCAGCACCGCCAGCACCGCGTAGAGGGCCCCTTTCTCGTAGGTCGTCTTCATCTGCCGCGAGGCCTCGTAGATCTGCAGCGGGTTGCCGGTCACGTTGATGTCGACTTGGCGCACCGCGCGGACGAACTTCTCCAGCTCGTCCATGTTCCAGATGTCGGCCTTGGTGCAGATTTGCATGGCATACCAGCCGTGCCGGCCGACGAAGCGGGCCGTGAGGCCCTCGGGCAGGTCGGCAAGCTGCGGCGGCGCGGGATCGGAGACCGCGCGGAGCGCCGCGAGCCGCGCGAGCACGTCCTGGGCCAGCGCCTGCTGGAAGGCCGAAAGGCGGCTGCGATACTCCTGCTCGGGCATGTTGCGGACCAGCTCGCCAAGCTGCCCCAGCGCCAGGGCCTCGGGCGTGGGCGGGCCGGCCGCCGCCATTTGCGCGAGCCGCGCCAGGGCCCCCGCCAGCGCCGCCTGCGGCACCACCGGGATCTGCCCCACACCGGCCGGCGTGCGGAGCGCCTGGGTAACGTTCCAGTCCTGCGAGCCCTTTGCGGGCGCGCGGTCCGGCAGGTTCGAGAGCCGCGCGTGGATCCGCTCGATGACCGGCCGCTTGGCCTGGGTGTCCTCGGGGAAACGCGAGACGATCTCGCGCACCGAGTCGACCAGCGGCAGCTCGAGGAATTTCTGCTTGCGGGCCAGGAGCTCCTCGCGGGTCTTGGCCACGGACACGGCGAACGAGGCCCCCAGGTCGTTCTGCCGCAGCAGGTGCTCTTCCAGCTCGACGCTCTCCAGGCCGGCGGCCTGCATGTGCAGCAGGTTGTGGTCGTACCAGAGGTGTCCCATCCCGGCGGCGATCAGGATCGTCGCTGCCGCGTAGCCGCTCAACAGCAGCTTGGGGCGCCGCAGCAGCGGACCCAGCCAGCCGTAAATGTCCAGCGGGGCCGGGGCCTGCCAGGAGCGGCGATCGCCGTCCCACCACTGGATCATGGCCGGCAGCGTCGTCAACGCCGCCAGCCAGCACAGCAGGATGCCGCCGCCCGCGATCACGCCCAGCTCGGCGATGCCGGGAAAATCGCTCAGCCCGATCACGAAGAAGGCCATCGCCGTGCTCAAGGCCCCGGTGGTGATGCCGGGGCCCATGCTGCGGGCCGTCTCCAGCAGGGCGTCGCGGGTGGCGAGGTTCCGCGCCCGCAGCCGCAGGTACTGGGCGATGTAGTACACGCCGAAGTCGCTGCCCAACCCGATGATGATCGTGGCGAACGCGCTGCTGAGGATGTTCAAGTGCCCCACGGCCAGCACGATGAAGCCGAAGGCCCAGGCCATGGGCACGACCAGGGCGATGATGGCCATGGTGGGGTGGCGGATGCAGCCGAAACCGGCGATGTACAGCAGGGCCACGCCCACCAGCGAGAGGACGCCCGCCTGGGTCATGGCGGCGCCGCTGGACTCCATCTCGTCGTTTTCCATGATGGGGATGCCGGTCAGGCCGATCCAGGCATGGGCGTGGCGGGCGCGCACTTCGCCCACGATCCGCCGCAGGGCGGCGATGGCGTCGGCATACTCGGCGAAGTTGTCGCCCTGGTTTTTGACCATCCACATTTGCAGCATGCCCACCCGGCCCCCGTTGGCCAGGATGTAGCCGCCGTTTTTCAGGATCTCGCCCCACTCGCCCTCCTGGTTGGAGGCGGCCGCGTCGCGCATGTCGGGCCAAGGCGAGCGGTACGGGCCCGGCCTTGCCAGCGCATCGGCGAGCATTTTCAGGGCCTGGGCCTGGGCCTCGCGCCCCGCGGCGGCCGCAGCCGCCGCCTGCCGCGGATCGCCCTGGCCGAGCTGCTCCGCAAACCACGCCACCTGCCCGCCGATATTCAACGCCGACCACTGGCCCTCGATCACCGGCTGAACCGAGCCCAAGAACCCCTCGATCTCGGACAACTTCCGGCGGTCCAGGTAGTAGAGCCCTTTCGCCTGAAGCTTGGCCGTGTCCACGCGGTGGAATACGGAGCGGAAGAACTTGGGCTCGCGCTTGAGCCGCTCCGCAAGGTCGTCGAGCACCGCCAGGATCGCCTGACGGTTCTCGCTGCTGACGACGACCACCACGTCGTCCTGCTCGCCGAACTCGTTGGCGTATTCCAGCCAGCGGCGGTTGTATTCGCTGGTGGGGCTCAGCAGGCTGGAACGGCTGGTCTGGAACTGCAAGCGGGTCTGGGCCAGCCAGAGCGAGCCGGCGGCCAACAGCCCGGAGACCACCATCGTGGCCACCGGGAAACGGACCACCAGCGCCGTGACCCATTCCAGGGGCTTGGCCACCAGCGACGATTCTGCCCGCGGCATCCCTTCCGCCGACATTACATTGGCCCAGCTTGTTGTTCTGTGCTCCCCGAGGAGGGGGGAGGCGGACGGCCGCGCTCGATCCTGGTTGCCGGCTGCCGGGGCATCGTGCCCAGAGCCCCCCCAATTGAGAGCAGGAATGCGGGATTCTAATACTTGCCCCGCCGGGCCGCAAGACGAATAACGGCAGGGTGGAACCCCCCGGAAGTTGTGCGGCAGCGGAGATCGGCTTCAGCGTTCGGGCCGTTTAGAGAGTCTGCGCCTCCGCCCCAATGGCGTCGCCGGCGGATTCCTGCTGGACCGCCGGCTCTCCGCCGGCTGCGGCCGGACCGGGCAGCAGGTGCCGCGGCAGGAACACCGCGTTGGCCACCAGCGTCGGCACCACGGCACTGGCAATGACCACGGCCACGAGAAAGGAGTACTGCTCGCGCGTGACGATGCCGTGGCTCAGGCCGTAGAGGGCGGAGATCGTGCCGAACGTCAGCCCGGTGGACATCATTAAGGTGTAGTACCAGCGTTCCTTGCCGTCCCGGCGGAAGAGGCTGACGACGGGCACCAGGCCGAAGATCTTCGAGCCCACCTTGCCGGCCAGCAGCGCGAGGAACACCAGCGGCGCGGAGGCCACTGCGGGCAGGGAGACCAGGGAGCCGGCGCGGAGGAAGTAGAACGGGGTGAGGAAGCCGATCGTCAGCGTGCGCAGCCGGCGGATGTAGAAGTTGTCGCGGCCGACCGTCTTGGCCAACACCATGCCGGCGACGTAGGCCGGCAACACAGCCTCGCTCCCCGCCCAGAGCGACAGCCCGCCCAGCCCGCACAGCACCAGCAGGATCCATTTCGTGCGAATGGCAGCCGTGCGGTTGGCGTAGCGGGCGGTCAGTCGCGCGGTGATCCGGGGCAACAGCACGAGCGCGCCCATGCAGACGCCGGCGAACACCGCCGTCCGATAGGTGAAGGGGGCGAACAACAGGCCCAGCGCGATGACGGTGCCCAGGTCGTTGACGAAGCACGCGCCGAGAATCCCCTTGCCGAATTCGGTGCGGTTGAAGCCCGATTCGAGCATCACGGCGTAGACGACGGCCATAGAGGTCGTGGACAGGGCGATCCCCGCCAGCCAGCTTGCCGGGCCGCCCCACCCCAGCACGAACCGCGCCAGGGCGGTGCAGCCCAGAAAGGGCGCAAGGAAGCCGACCAGACCGACCAGCATGACCTCCCGGAGCTTGGTCTTCATGGCAGCGGGGTCGAGCTCCGCCCCGGCCAGGAAGGTCAAGAGCACCGCCCCCAGGGAGGCGATGACCCGCAGCCACTCGTGATTGGCTCCCAGCGCGTCGGGGCCGACCGCCAGTGCGGCGGCCACGCCGACGCAAATCTCCATCAGGGCCAACGAGACCCGCAAGTGACTCGCCAGCAGAGCGGCGAGAACGGCCAGGGCCAGCCAGACAGTCGCCAACAGGTAGATTTGTTCCACGGGAGTCCCCCTTTCGCGCAAAAAAAACCCTGCCTGGCGACAGGGTTCGTGCCCAAACAGGCCAACCCCTGCCGGAAAGGCGATTCGGCAGGAGTCATTAGCCCGCATCGGGCGGTTTTTCGGGGGACTCCATCCCCTGAACTCGTGTATTATGGCTCACCGGCCGCGCGAGGTCAAGCCCGGACGGATCAAAGTTGACCTGTCCGGGGAGGCCGGGGTAAAATCCCGGTGGCAATGGCGATGGGGTTCGCCTGGAATTGCTGCCGGGCCCGGCGGGGCGGGCAGATGATAACCCCTACGGACAAGGTCTCCCTTGGAAGTAGGGGGTTTCTATGATGGCCCCCCCTTGGGAGCGCATGGTTCCCAAGGCTTCTTTCTCCCGATGCCTTCCCCGTTCACAACCCTGTTTGTGGATCTCGGCGGCGTGCTCTTGACCAATGCCTGGGATCATATTGCGCGGCAGCGTGCCGCGAAGCATTTTGCCCTCGATCAGGAGTCGCTCGATCGACGGCACCACTTGGTTTTCAGCCTCTATGAAGAGGGCAGGCTGAGCCTGGACGAGTACCTGGAACGGGCAGTCTTCCATGAGGACCGCCCGTTTTCTCGAAACGACTTCCAGGCCTTCATGTTCAGCCAGTCTGAAGCCTGGCCGCAGATGATCGAACTGGTGCGCAGCCTGAAGGCCCGTCACGGTCTGAAGGTCGTGGCGATCAGCAACGAAGGCTGGGAACTGGCGGCCCACAGGATCGAGACGTTCGCGTTGAAAACGTTTGTGGACCTTTTCATCTTCTCGTGCTTTGTCCACTGTCGGAAGCCGGACCTGGAGATTTACCGGATGGCCTTGGACATCGCGCAAGTGCCGCCGGAGGCGGTTGTGTGCATTGAAGATCAGCCCATGTTCGCCGAGGCCGCGAAGAGCCTGGGGATTCGCGCCTTCCAGCACTTGAGTTATGCGTTTACGCGGAAGTGGCTGGCCGGCGAGGGCCTGTCTACGGAAGGCGGACCCGACCCTTGAGCAGCAGCGGCCGTTGTTGGGATTTGGCGTAATGACACTCCTCATTCTCTCGGACATCCACGGAAATTGGCCGGCATTGCAGGCGGTGCTTGCAGCCGAGCCGGAGCATGATGCCGTAGTCTTCTGCGGCGACGTGGTCGATTATGGGCCGCAGCCCGTCGAATGCCTGCATTGGCTGATGGCCGATGCCGGCCACCTCGTCCGCGGCAACCACGACAATGCACTGGGTTACAGCGTGGATTGCATGTGTATGGGCAGCTTCCGCGAGTATTCCCTGGCCACTCGCAACTGGCACCGTACGTTGCTCAACGAGGCCGAGCACGAATTCCTGCGGCAGATGCCCGTGCTTGGCCGGTTCGAGTGCGATGGGCGACAATTCCGCATGGCCCACGCCACGCCGCAAGGCGACCTGTTCGAGTATCTGAACATGGACCAATGGGCCACAAGGGTCGCGGACGTGCAAGAGGATTTCGTAGTCCTTGGACACACGCACGTGCAAGGTATGCGGACGTTCGACAAGATCACGGTCGTCAATCCCGGCAGCGTGGGGTTCGCCCGCGATCAGCCGGGCAAAGCCTGTTATGCGGTTTACCGGGACGGGCAGATGGAATTGAGGCAAGTGCCCTACGCGGTCGGGCGCACCGCGACGCTGCTGCGGGCTGCACCGCTGCCCGCTCGCGTCATCGAGGGCCTGGTCGGCGTCCTGGGCGACGCCGGCCAATGTGATTAGTTGCCGGGACGCGGGTCCCGGCCGCAGGGAGACGGAGTTCCCATGCCTTTTCGCAGCATCCTGTTCGACGAGCCGAAGATCAGCACGGCTGTCGATGGGCAGGAAGCGCCCGAGTGCTTCGCCGACCTGAATCTCGACCAGATTGTCGCCTCCATCACGGCGGGCCGCGAAGAATATAACCTGAAACCCTTCTTCTACGTCCCCTTGGGCCGCGTCGAGGCGATCCATTATCGCCACGACATCCTGCGGGACCTTGAGAAGCAGGCGCTGCTGGAGCACATCCGCTCGTTCGCCCAAAAGATGCGGGCGATGCGCGAGCATCTCGCCCAAGCGGACAAACTTCACTACCCATGCCAGAAGCAACGCTGGTTCCTGGAATCCGCCGACGTTTATTGCAACGCCGTCGGCTGTCTGGCCCATGATCTGACGCTCGTAGACCTGCGGTCCCGCGGCTTCCTGGCGCTGGGCGAGTATCTGACGCGTTACACGAAATCCCCGGCGTTTGCGTCGCTCGTCGCCGAAACGCAGAAACTGAAGGCCGATCTCTCCGGCGTCAGATATTGCCTGCACATAAAGGGCAAGCGTATCAGGGTCGGCCGATATGACTCGGAACCTGACTACGGCGCGGACGTGCTGCGCACCTTCGAGAAGTTCAAGCAAGGGGCAGCGAAGGAGCACCGGTTCGGCTTCGATTCCGGGCCGGACATGAACCATGTTGAAGCGGCCGTGTTGGACCTGGTTGCACGGTTGTATCCCCAGGTCTTCTCGTCCCTGGACCAATACTGCCGTCGCCATCACGATTACCTCGATGAAGTGCTCGGCGACTTTGACCGGGAAGTGCAGTTCTACGTCGCGTGCATCGAGCACGTCGAACGCTTCAAGCCGGCCGGGCTGCCCTTCTGCTATCCCACCGTCGGCGACCGATCCAAGGAAGTCTGCGGCCGTGAGGTATTCGACCTGGCCCTGGCCGATAAGCTCGCCCAGGAGGGCACGCCGGTGGTGACCAACGACTTCTACCTGAAGGACCCGGAACGCGTCTTCGTCGTGTCCGGCGCGAACCAGGGCGGAAAAACGACCTTTGCCCGTACTTTTGGACAACTCCATTGGCTGGCCGGCCTCGGCTGTCCCGTGCCCGGCAGGGAAGCGGGGCTCTTTCTCTGCGACGGACTCTTTACCCACTTCGAGCGGGAGGAAGACCTGCGGAACCTGAGCGGCAAGCTGGAGGATGATCTGCTCAGGATTCAACGAATCCTGGAACGGGCAACGCCCAACAGCATCCTGATAATGAATGAATGCTTCTCGTCCACGACGCTAAGTGACGCGCTGTTTCTCAGCAAACAACTCATGGAGCGGATCATCCAGCGCGACATGCTTTGCGTGTCCGTGACGTTCCTTGACGAATTGGCCTCGCTCAGCGACTCCAGCGTGAGCATGGTCGCCACGGTCGATCCCCGGGCTCCGGCCCTGCGGACATTCAAGATCATCAGACAGCCCGCGGATGGGCTGGCCTACGCCACGGCCATCGCTGAGAGGTATCGCCTCACCTACGAGAGCGTCAAGGAGCGCATCGCGCCATGAAGGCTTATTTGATGTACAGGGATCGGGATTTCGATCTGCAGGGCAGCCGGCCGCCGCACGAAGCGGCGTTGACGCAGGACTTGGAGTTGAACCTGCTGTTTGAGGCGATGGCCGCCGGGGACCCGTTCTTGCTCGCCGTGGCGCGGAAAGCGGTCTTGACCGGCCTCGTTGAACCCGAGGCGATCCGCTATCGTCAGCGTGTCCTTGCCGATTGCCTGGCTCGTGCTGCCGTCGTCAGGGAGATGTACGCCGTTGCCGTAGAGGCGCTCCAACGGGAGAGGGGAATCTGGGGTGTGCTTCAGCCCCGGGACCCCGAGGGCGTGCTGTATCGTTCCGTCGAGGCGCTGCAGCGGTTCATGGACTTGCTCAAGCGGCTGAGGCGCATTGCCGACGCGCACGGGGCACAATTTCAGTCCGAAGGCTTCACGCGACTGTTCACCATGTTTGCAAAGGAGCTTGACGATGAATACCTGGGTATCGTCGAGGAACATCTACGACGACTTGCATTTCGAGACGGCGTGCTGATGAGCGCCGAGCTCGATCGAGGCAATAAAGGCACCCAGTACGTGCTTCACGCGCGGGATACGAAACATGGCTGGGCGGAACGGCTCACTAGCTGGGTCAGCGCGCCGCTTTCCGGTTACGTCTATCAGATCGCCGATCGCGATGAGGCCGGCTTCAGGGCGCTGGGGGAGCTGAGGGGCCGGGGAATCGCGCTCGTCGCCCGCGCCTTGGCCCAGTCCACCGATCATATCCTGGACTTTTTTGGCATGTTGCGGCTGGAGCTGGGCTTCTATGCCGGCTGCTTGAACCTGCGCGATCGCCTCGCCCGGAAGAGTGAGCCGATCTGCTTTCCAGTGCCCGTGGCCGCGGGCAAAGCCATGCTCTCCGCCCAGGGGCTATACGATCCCTGCCTGAGCGTGAGCGTGGAGCAAAGAGCCGTCGGCAACGACCTGAGTGCCGACGGCAAGCTGCTCGTGATGATGACCGGCCCCAACCAGGGCGGCAAATCGACGTTGCTGCGCAGCATCGGCCTTGCCCAACTGATGATGCAGTGCGGCATGTTCGTGCCGGCCCAGTCTTTCCGCGCCGATGTCCGCGACGGCGTCTTTACTCACTTCAAGCGGGAAGAAGACGCCGGTATGAAGAGCGGGAAGCTGGACGAAGAGCTGAGCAGAATGAGTTCCATCGTGGACAACCTCTCGCCCAACAGCATCGTTCTGCTGAACGAGTCGTTCGCGTCAACCAACGAGCGAGAAGGCTCGGAGATCGCGCGGCAACTTGTCCGGGCCCTGGTGGAAAGAGGCATCAAGGTGTTCTACGTAACCCACCTGTTCGACCTGGCGCAGGGGTTTCACCGCGCAAAGATGGGCTCCGCCCTGTTCCTGCGCGCCGAGAGGCTGGCCGACGGGCGGAGGACGTTTCGGCTCGTCGAAGGCGAGCCCTTGCCGACAAGCCATGCCGAGGACTTGTATCGGCGAATTTTCGGCACGGCTCCCGTTCGGCGCCGGCGCCAGACGTAACAACACCCGACCGTGCCAAGGGGACGCCAATGGGCCGATACAAAGTCGAAGTCGAGAGCGACGGGAACTTGGGGATTTACTGTTCTCGACCCGTGGTATGGATCGGCAGCATCTTGGAACCGCAATCGCCGAATCCCGTGCTCGTCTTGGAGATTCCGCTGGGCATTCTTGGGGTCCGGAGCATCCTCGATCTTTTCAAGAAGTGGAGGATTGCACACCCCTCCACAAACGGGAAGAGGCAGCCTTTGCCTCGGTCGGCGAAAGGTCGTCCGCCTACGCGGAAATGGCGGAAGGCGTATCACGCTGGAAGATGACTCACAGGCGGCCTTTCATCTTTTCCCTACACCTGCCGCCGGACGCCGAGTCAGGCGACAAGCTCATTCAAGAGGCGGTCCAACTCCTGCGGGATGCTCGACATCCCTTGGCGGCCGGCATCATCGAATTTCCCGCGGCCGCACAGGCGGTCCGGCCCCATTTCACTCACGGCAGTGCCCGGAAAACTCACCGCTGTCTCCAAGAACAGCGGAGGTTGGCCCGGCGAACATCGACAGAAATCGCATACTTTTGGCCTTCTATAGTACCCCTACCCGAGGAAAGTTCGACTTGGCATTTGAAGTGACGGTCCGCGAGGAGCCGCCCCCCTTTCCGACGCGGCAGCCTTGCCCAACTCCGCCTCGATCTGCAAGCCGGCTCCAAGCCGGGGCCTTGACGGTCGGGAACGGCCGCCTTATGCTACGGGTGTTCCGCAGAGGAACTCGGAAGCTGGTGCAAGTCCAGCACGGCCCCGCCACTGTGATCGGCGACGAAAGCCGTTAGCAGCCCCTCGGCCCGCACCGCGAGCCGCCCGGGCTCCTGAAAAGCCACTGTCCCCCCAGGGGATGGGAAGGCCACGGCGAGTAGGACGACCCGAAAGTCAGGATACGACATCGCGCCGCGCGGCGCGGTCTTTCGAGGGAAAGGCGTAAGCTTATCATGGATTCTCACGCCCCGCTGGGCAAGGTCTTTCTGGTCGGCGCGGGGCCCGGCGACCCTGGTCTGCTCACGCTCCGCGGCGCAGAGTGCCTGGCCCAAGCGGACCTCGTGCTCTACGACTACCTGGTGAACCCGGCGGTCCTCGGCCACGCACCGCCGCCGGCCGAGCTGGTCTCACTGGGCCATCCCCACGGCGGCCGCGGGATGTCCCAGGAGGAAGTCCAGCGGCGGATGATCGCAGCGGCCCGGCAGGGCAAGACCGTGGTCCGCTTGAAGAGCGGCGATCCGTACCTGTTCGGCCGGGGGGCAGAGGAGGTCGAGGCCCTGCGGGCGGCGGGAATTCCCTGCGAGGTCGTGCCCGGCGTGACCGCCGCGCTGGCCGCCGCCAGCCATGCCGGGGTGCCCCTGACGCACCGCGACCGGGCCTCGGCCGTGGCCCTGGTCACCGGCCACCGGCGGAGCGACCCGTCGGCCGGGCCGGAGTTGGACTACGAGTCGCTGGCCCGCTTCCCGGGCACGCTGGTCTTCTACATGGCCGTAACCTCCGCGCCGCAATGGAGCGCGGCGCTCTTGCGGGGCGGCCGCCCGGCCGACACGCCCGTGGCCATCGTCCGCCGCGCCACTTGGCCGGACCAGGAGGTCGTCCGTTCGACGCTGGCCGAGGTGGCGGCGGTCATCCAGCAGCGGCAGTTCCGTCCGCCGGCGATCATCGTGGTCGGGGAGGTGGCGGGGGCCGAAAAACCCAAGATCCCAAATCTCAAATCCCAAACAATTTCCAATGACCAAAGGCACGAATGACGGAAACGATGGCGGGCTGCCGGCCATTTTCGGCGTCACGTCGCAAGATTCCGCGCGCTGCGTTTGGGACATTTCGATTTTGAACTTCGGATTTGTTTGGGATTTGGTGTTTCGGATTTGGAGCTTTGGCCGTATGCGGGCCCAACGACATGGTTAGGATCCACCTGGTGATCGGCGGTTGCCGCAGCGGCAAGAGCGCCTACGCGCAGCGGCTGGCCGAGTCGCTGCCGCCGCGGCGGCTTTTCGTAGCGACCTGTCCGGTCACCGACGAGGAGATGGCCCGCCGCGTCGAGGCGCACCAGTTGGCCCGCCGGGACCGCGGCTGGGCGACGGTCGAAGAGCCCCTCGACGTGGCGGCGGTGCTGGAGCGCCATCGGCAGTGGAATGTTCTCCTGGTGGACTGTGTAACGCTATGGGTCAACAACCTGATGTACGCGGCCGCTGCCCGATCGCAGGAACTCGGCGAGGCGGAGATTGCCGGCAAGTGCCGCGAACTGCTGGCTGCGGCCCAGGCCTGCTCGGGCAGCGTGATCCTCGTCACGAACGAGGTGGGTATGGGCATCGTGCCGGAAAGCGCGGCCGGCCGCCGCTTCCGCGACCTGGCGGGCCGGGTGAACCAAGAGATCGCCCGGCAGGCCGACGCGGTCACGCTGATGTGCTGCGGCATCCCGCAGGAAATCAAGGATGAAGGATCAAGGATCAAAGATGAAGTAGGTCAGCCAGTCCCCTCTCCCTCCAGGAGAGGGTTAGGGTGAGGGCTGTCAGCGGTCACCCACGCCGCCTCCCCTCGCCCCCGGGTACCCACTCGTGGGTGCCTCTCCCACCGGGAGAGGAGAGTTTTTGAAAACTACTTTGCACAGGCAACCGCTCGACAAGGACTTGACGTGACATCGCTTCTGGATACAACCCTGGCGCGAATCGCGCCGCAGGACGAAACGTGGCGGGCGGAGGCCAAGCGGCGGCTCGATCAACTGATCATGCCGCATTGGGCCCTGGGCCGGCTGATGGACCTGGGCGTGGACCTGGCCGGCATCACTCGCTCGCTGCGGCCGCCGCTGGGGCGAAAGGCCGTCGTGGTGATGGCCGGCGACCACGGCGTGGCCGGCGAGGGCGTCAGCCGCTATCCCCAGGAGGTGACGGCACAGATGGTCGCTGGATTTGCCGGCGGGAAGGCGGGCATCAATGCCCTGGCGCGGCTGGCAGGGGCGCGCGTGGTCGTGGTGGACATCGGCGTGGCCGCCGATCTGGGGCCGCTGGCCGCGGCGGGAAAGATCCTCGACCGCAAGATCGCCCGCGGCACCGCCAACATCGCCGCCGGGCCGGCCATGACCCGCCAGCAGGCCCTCCGCGCGGTGGAGACTGGCATCGAAGTGGTGGAAGAACTGGCCGATTCTGTCGACCTGTTGGCGGCCGGCGACATGGGCATCGCCAACACCACGCCCTCAGCGGCGGTGGCCGCCGCGCTGACCGGGCTGCCCGCCGCCGCGCTGGTCGGCCGCGGCACCGGCATCGACGACGGCCAACTGGCCCGCAAAACGGCCGTCATTGAGAAGGCCCTCTGCGTGAACCGGCCGGACCCCGGCGACGCCCTGGATGTCTTGGCCAAGGTGGGCGGTTTCGAGATCGGCGGCATCGCCGGGCTGGTGCTGGCCGCCGCCGCCCGGCGGAAACCGATCCTCGTGGACGGTTTTATTTCCACCGCTGGGGCCCTGGTAGCTCATGCCCTGTCGCCCGCCGCTACCCAGTATGTAATCGCCGCCCATCGCAGCGTGGAGCCGGGCCACCGCGCCATGCAGAAACACCTGGGCAAGCAGCCGCTCTTGGATCTCGACCTGCGGCTGGGCGAAGGCACGGGGGCGGCCCTGGCCATGCACCTGGTCGAGGCCGCCGGGCGGATCCTGAGCGAGGTGGCCACCTTCGACGAGGCACATGTTTCGACCGCGACATAAGTTCCCGTCTCCTCCGGGAGAGGGCAAGTAAGGTCCCCCCTCCCTCCGGGAGATGGCAGATAAGGCCCCCTCTCCCTCCGGGAGAGGGTAGGGTGAGGGTGTGCAACGGCAAGCATCGGCGCCCCCTCACCCCGGGCACCGCTTGCGGTCCCTCTCCCGAAGGGAGAGGGGAGTTTAGACCAATGAAATGCATGTTGGCAGCCATACGGTTCCTGACGATCCTGCCCGTCCCGGGCCGGTGGGGCACCGGCACGGACGATCTGGCCGGCAGCGTGCCCTGCTTTCCGCTGGTCGGCCTGCTGCTGGGCGGCATGGCGGGGGCCGTGGCCTGGGGCCTTCCACTGGTCGCTCCCCCGCCGGTGGCCGCCCTGCTCGTGGTGCTGGCGCTGGCCGTTTTTTCCGGCTGCCTGCACCTGGACGGTCTTTCCGACACGGCCGACGGCCTGCTCAGCTCCCGGCCCCGCGACGAGATGCTGGAGATCATGAAAGACAGCCACGTCGGCGTGATGGGCGTGATCGCGCTGGTCGCGGTGCTGCTGCTGAAGTTTGCGGCGCTCTCTTCGATTCCAGCGGGCGACTGGTGGCCGGTCGTCTTCTTGATGCCGCTTGCCGGCCGCGCGGCGATCGTCGTCCACGTGGCGCTCTTGCCTTGCGCCCGGCCCGACGGTCTGGCCGCGATCTTTTTTCGGCGGCGCCAGGGGTTGGCGGCCGTGTGGGCCGCGGCGATCCTGGCGGCGGTGGCCTGGGTCCTGCTGGAGGGCCGCGGCCTGGCGGTCTGGTGCGCCTCGATTGGTGTCGCCCTCCTGCTGGCCGGCTACTTCTATCGCAAAATCGGCGGTGCCACCGGCGACACCCTGGGCGCCGTCTGCGAGTTGGTCGAAACCATCCCCGCCCTCACCCTGGCGGCCTGGCCCATCCAGAGCGGAAGGTGATCCGTGACAGCCCGACACGGCGGCAATCTGCGAGACTTGGCACTCCGGGCGGGCAGGGATCGCGGTGACATCCTCGATTTCAGCGCCAGCATCAATCCGCTCGGCCCGCCCGAAGGGCTGCGGGCGGTGCTGGCCGGGGCCGTGGACCGGCTGGTGCATTATCCCGACCCCGACGCCGCCGGAGCGGTCGAGCTTTTTGCCCGGCATTGCGGCGTCGCGCCCGAGCAGGTCGTCGCCGGCAACGGCTCGACGGAACTCCTCTTCGCCCTGGCCCGGGGGTGCGAGTTCCAACGGGCGGTGATTCCCGTTCCCTCGTATGCCGACTACGCCGCCGCGATCGAGACGGCCGGCCGGCCCGTCGAGTTCCTGCCGCTGGAGGAAGCCGCGGATTTCGCCCTGGACTGGCCGCGGCTCTTGGCAGCCCTGCGGCCGCGGGACCTGGTCATGCTCGGCCAGCCGAACAATCCCACCGGCCGGCTGTTCGACAGCGAGGCCCTGCTGGCGGCCGCCGCCTCGCATCCGCAGGTGACATGGGTGGTGGACGAGGCCTTTGTGGGGTTCGTCGAGGAATACAGGTCGCTGTGCGACAAGGTGGACAGTCCCATTTTCGTCGAGACGAAAATTGGGACAGTCCCCTTGCCGGACAACGTAATCATGGTTCGCTCGCTGACGAAGTTCTACGCCGTGCCGGGGCTGCGGCTGGGCTACGCGGTGGCCTCGCCCGCGGCGGCCGAGCGGATCCGGCGGCAGATTCCCCCCTGGTCGGTCAACGTGCTGGCGCAGGAGGCGGCGGCCTGTCTGCTGGCCGACGAGGAGTTCGCCCGGCAAACGGTGGCCTTCGTCCGGCACGAGCGCGAGTGGCTGGCCCGGGAACTGGCCGGGTTGCCCGGACTGCGGGTTTATCCCGCGGCGGCGAATTTCCTGCTCGTGCGGCTGGAACAGGGCGGCCCGAACGCGGCCGATCTGGCCGAGAAGCTGCTGGCGGAAGGCATTGCGATCCGCACGTTCGACGCAGCGCAGCACCTCGACGGGCGGTACTTCCGCGTGGCCGTGCGGACGCGCCGAGAGAACGAGCGGCTGCTGGCGGCACTCGCGGAGTATTTCAGATTTCAGATTTCGGATTTCAGATTGCCGAATGCAGATCGAGAATCTGAAATCGCAAATCTGAAATCGCAAATCACAAATCACAGATCGGGTCATCACCGCCCTCGCGCGGCGGCCCTGATGATCCAGGGCACCAGCTCCAGCGCCGGCAAGAGCGTGCTGACGGCCGCGCTGGGGCGGATTCTGCTGGAAGACGGACTCCGCGTGGCGCCCTTCAAGGCCCAGAACATGTCGCTGAATTCGTTCGTCACCCGCGACGGCGGCGAGATGGGCCGGGCCCAGGTGGTCCAGGCCCAGGCCTGCCGCATCGAGCCCGACGTGCGCATGAACCCCGTGCTGCTGAAGCCCAACTCGGATACCGGCTGCCAGGTCATCGTGCGGGGAAAGCCGGTCGGCAACATGCAGGTCGGCGAGTACATCGAGTACAAGCCGCAGGCTTGGGCCGCCGCCACCGCGTGCTACGACGAGCTGGCCGCGGACTTCGACGTGATCCTGTTGGAAGGGGCCGGATCGCCCGGCGAGGTGAACCTCAAGCATCACGACATCGTCAACATGCGGATGGCCCGGCACGCGGAGGCCCCGGTGCTGATCGTGGGCGACATCGATCGCGGCGGGGTGTTCGCTTCGCTGGTGGGCACGCTGGAAGTCCTCGCAGGGTGGGAGCGGGAGTTGGTGGCCGGCTGGATCATCAACCGTTTCCGCGGCGATGAAAGCCTGCTCGGGCCGGCACTGGAGTATATGCTCCGCCGCACCGGCCGGCCGGTGCTCGGCGTGGTGCCGTACCTGGACGGACTGGCCCTGCCGCAGGAGGACTCGGTGGAGTTCAAGGCAAAGGATGAAGGCGGAAGGATGAAGGATGAAGGCCCTCGTCCTTCATCTTTGGGCGCGGTCGAGATTGCCGTCATCGACCTGCCGCACATCGCGAACTTCACGGACTTCGACGCGCTGGGCGTGGAGGGCGACGTGCGGCTGCGGATCGTCCGCTCCCCCGCCGAGCTGGACCACCCCGACGCCGTGATCCTGCCCGGCAGCAAGAACACGCTGGGCGATCTGGAGTACCTCCGCCGCAGCGGGCTGGCGGAGCGCGTGCGCACGCTGGCCCGGGACGGCGGCACGGAAGTGGTGGGCATTTGCGGCGGTTTCCAAATGCTCGGCCGCGAGATCCGCGATCCGCTGGGCGTCGAATCGGACCGGCAAGCGGCCGCCGGGCTGGGCCTGCTGGAGGTCCACACCGAGCTGGCGGCGGAGAAGACCTTGCTGCGAACCTCGGCCTTGCACGCGCCGTCGGGACTGGAGGTGGCCGGCTACGAGATCCATCACGGCCTGACTTCCTGCGACGGATCGCGCGCGGTGCTCTCTCGGCCCGACGGCCAGTGCGTGGGCGCCGCCAGCCCCGCTCTGCCGGTGTGGGGCACTTACCTGCACGGCGTGTTCGACGCCGACGCCTTCCGCCGCTGGTTCATCGACCGGCTGCGGGTCCGCCGCGGGCTCGCGCCGCTGGGCCGGGTGGTGGCCCGCTACGACATCCAGGCGACCTTGGACCGGCTGGCGGCCGCCGTCCGCCGCAGCCTCCGCATGGATGAGATTTACCGACTGTTGCGACTGCCATGAGATTGGAGTATCAGGTGCTCTCTGCCGTTGCGCTCGACCTGTGCCTGGGAGATCCCCACTGGCTGCCGCACCCGGTCCGCGGCATCGGCTGGCTGGCGGCGCGGCTGGAGACGCTCGCGCGCCCAGTAGCCGCAGATGGATATCCGCGGGCTCGGGCCCGCCTGGCGGGCTTGCTGGTCGCGCTGACCGTGTATGTGGTCACGGGCCTGGCCGCTTGGGGAGCGATCTATGCGGCCGGGCTGGCCCATCCGGCGGCCGGGGACGCCGTGGCAGTGCTGGTGATCTACGCCGCGATCGCCCCGCACGATCTGGCGCGGCACGGCATGGCCGTCTACCGGGCCCTGGCCGGCGGGGACCTGGTCGAGGCCCGCCGCCGCGTCGCGGCCATCGTCGGCCGCGATACCGAGGCTCTGGACCTCTCGGGCGTGGTGCGGGCCGCCGTCGAGAGCGTGGCCGAGAGCACGGTCGACGGGGTGACCGCCCCGCTCTTGTTCGCCGTGGCGGCCGGCCCCGTCGGCGCGATCGTGTATCGCGCGATCAATACGCTGGACTCGATGTTCGGCCACCAGGACCCGCAGTACCGCGACTTCGGCTGGGCGGCCGCGCGGATCGACGACCTGGCCAATTACCTCCCCGCGCGGCTCACCGCGCCACTGCTGTGCGTGGCGGCGGCCCTGCTCGGCCGGCGCCCGTTGGCAGCGCTGCGCATTCTTGTGCGCGACGGCCGGAAGCACCCCAGCCCCAACGCCGGACTGGTCGAGGCCGCCGTGGCCGGGGCTTTGGGCGTGCAACTGGGCGGCCGCAATTTCTACGCCGGCCTGCCGCTGGACCGGCCCACCCAAGGCGATCCGCGCGTGCCGCTGGCCTCCCGCCACATCCCGGCGGCCGTCGCGCTGATGTTCACCACCGCCGTACTCTTGCTGGCCATCATCCTGCCGCTGCGAGGGCTCGCCCCATGACTGACGCCCCGCGAATCCTGGTCTTCACCGGCGACGGCAAGGGCAAGACGACGGCCGCCCTGGGGATGGCCCTCCGCGCCGCCGGCCACGCGATGCGGACCTGCGTCCTGCAGTTCGTCAAGCACGATGCGGCGGTGGGCGAGGTGGCGGCCACGGCGGGCAGTCCCTTCATCGAGATTCTCCAGGTGGGCCAAGGTTTCCTGCCTCCCGCCGGGAGCGCGGAAATGGCCGGGCACCGCGCGGCCGCCCAGGAGGGTATCCGCCAGGCCGCCGAAATCCTGGCCGCTGGGCAGTATCCGCTGGTCGTCCTCGACGAGGTCTGCTTCGCCGTCGCCCGCGGACTCCTGGACGAGCAGCAAGTGATCGAGGCGGTAGGCCGGGCACGCGACGGCACGTGCGTCGTGCTGACCGGCCGGGATGCGACCGCGGGCCTCGTGGCCCTGGCCGACACGGTGACCGAGATGCGGTGCGTGAAGCACGCCATGCGGTCAGGTATCCCGGCCCGGAAAGGGGTGGAGTGGTGAGCGCAGATTGCCCCCGGCTGGTGATCGCAGGGACGGCGAGCGGCGTCGGCAAGACGTCGCTGGTGCTGGGATTGGCCCGCGAGTTGGCGCGGCGCGGGCTGCGGGTGCAGACTTTCAAGGTAGGGCCCGATTTCCTCGATCCGACCTGGCTCGCGCTGGCCTCCGGCCGAACCTGTTACAACCTCGACGGCTGGATGACCTCGCGCGAGTATGTTTGCGAGCTGTTCGCGCGGGCTGCCGCCGGGGCCGACATCGCGTTGATCGAGGGCGTGATGGGGCTCTTCGATGGGGCATCGCCGGTCGGGCTGGAAGGGAGCACGGCGGAGGTGGCCGCGTGGCTGGACGCCCCGGTGCTGCTGGTCGTCCCCGCCCGCGGTGCCGGGCGGAGCCTGGCCGCCACGGTCCAGGGGTTCGCCCGCTTCGAGCCGGGCATCCACATCGCGGGTGTGATTGCCAACCAAGGCGGCTCCGCGCGGCACCGCGCGTGGCTGGCCGAAGCGCTGGGGGCCGCCGGCCTGCCGCCGTTGGTGGGCGCCGTGCCCCGCGGTGGACTCCCCCCACTGCCCAGCCGGCATCTGGGACTCGTGACCGCCGACCCCGGCAATCTTTCGCCGGCGATCCTCGACCAGTTGGCCGACGCCTGCCGCGAACACCTGGACGTGGCGGGGATCCTCAGACTAAGTGGAGTTGCGAGATTCCGGGAGTCTGTGTACGTCGTGAGCCCCGGGCGTCAGCCCGGGGATGGCCTGAGTTCTTCGCAAGATGCCGGTGATCCTAACGCAATCCCCGGGCTGACGCCCGGGGCTCCACGGCCAGTTCCCTCTCCGCCCGCCCTTCGCCTGGGCGTGGCTTGGGACGAGGCATTCCAGTTCTACTACGCCGACAACCTGGAGTCGCTCGAAGATCGCGGCGTGGAGATTTGCCGGTTCTCGCCGCTGGCGGACGCGGGGCTCCCGCCGGGCCTCGACGGACTGTATTTCGGCGGCGGCTATCCCGAGTTGTACGCGGCAAGGCTCGCCGCGAACCACACCATGCTCTGCGACGTCCGCGCCTGGGCCGTCTCCGGCCGCCCGCTCTATGCCGAGTGCGGCGGGCTGATGTACCTGGGCCGGGCGCTGGTCACCCGCGACGGCGCCCGCCACGCGCTGGCCGGCGTTCTGCCCGTGGAAACCGTCATGCTCGACCGGCTGAAAACGCTCGGCTATGTCGAGGTGTCGCTGCGGGCCGATTCGCTCTGGGGACCGGCCGGAGCCGTCTGCCGCGGACACGAGTTCCACTACTCCGAAATCGCATCGGGTCCCCCTCTCCCTCAGGGAGCGACCAACCTTCGGTCGGTGCCCGGGGGTGAGGGCAGCGCGCGCCCGCAAGGCCCCCTCACCCCCTGCCCCTCTCCCGGAGGGAGAGGGGAGCCCGGTTGGTTGCCGGCCTACACCGTGCGGCGGCTGCGGGGCGAGGCGGCTGCGGAAGGCTTCGCCCGCGGCAACGTGCTGGCCAGTTACGTCCACCTGCACTGGGCGTCGCGCCCCCAGGCGGCCGATCGCTTCGTGGCGCGCTGGGCAGGCTGCCGGGAGACGGCCGACCGCATTGCGGCACACTCGGAGGCACCGGTATGAACGGCTCGCCCGCCATCCTCATCGTCAGTCACGGTAGTCCCCGGCAGGAGGCGAACCAGGGCTTCGTCGCGATGGTCGGGCGGATCGCCCTGCGGCTGGGGCAGGCCGAGGTGCTGCCGGCCTTCTTCTCGATCGCCCGTCCGAGCATCGAGGACCGCGTGGCGGAATTGGCCGGGCGCGGGGCGCGGCGGATCGTGCTGATGCCCTATTTCCTTTACGCCGGCCAGCACACCAGCCACGACATTCCGGCGCGGCTGGCCGAGTGCCGCCGCCGCTGGCCCGGCGTCGAGCTGGAGCTTCTACCCACCTTGGAGGGCGACCCGGCGGTCGAGGACGTGGTCGCCGAGCGGCTCTTGCCGTTGCTGGCGAGCCTGGCGCCGCCGGACGAGGGACAGGCCATCCAACGCAGGAGCTTCCAGATCATCGACCGCCAGCTTGCGGCCTATGGGAGTTTCGATCCCGGCGTGCGCGGCATCTTGCGCAGGATCATCCACGCCACGGCCGACTTCTCGTTCGCCCGGTCGCTGCGAGTCCATCCGCAGGCCGCCGCCGAGGGGCGCGCTGCCCTGGCGGCGGGGCGGCCCGTCATTTGCGACGTGACCATGGTCCGGGCCGGACTGACCAAAATTCGCAACGAGATCCTGTGCGGGATCGACCGCCCGGAGGTGGCCGCTGCGGCGCAGGCCGCCGGCTGCACCCGCGCGGCCGCCGCGATGGAGCTGTTCGCCGGGCGGCTGGGCGGGGCGATCGTGGTCGTGGGCAACGCCCCCACGGCGCTCGGGAAGGTCATCGAGCTGGCCCGCAGCGGCGCGGCGCAGCCGGCGCTGGTGATCGGGCTACCGGTGGGGCTGGTCGGGGCCCGGGAAGCGAAGGCGGCGCTAGTGGAGAGCGATCTGGTTTATATTACGAACGTCGGCCCGCGGGGCGGCAGTCCGGTGGCCGCCGCCACCCTGAACGCCCTGGCCGTGCCGCCGGAGGAGGAGTGAGATGCTGCCAGTTCCCCCGATCGCGATGCACATCACGGAAGGAATCCTGCCGGCGCCCTGGGCGGTACTCTGGTTCCTCGTGGCCCTGCCGCCGCTGGCCTGGGGACTGCGGACGATCAATCGCCGCCGGGCGGCCGACCCGGCTTGGCTGCCGCTGGTCGCCCTGGTGGGCTCGGCCGTGTTCGTCGTTTCCTGCATGCCCGTGCCGCTGCCGGGAATCGGGAGTTGTTCGCACCCGTGCGGCACGGGACTGGGGGCCCTGGTGATCGGCCCCGGCCCAACCGTGGTGGTGGCCAGCATCGCCCTGGTGTTCCAGGCGCTGTTCCTCGCCCATGGGGGCCTGACCACGCTCGGGGCCAATATCGTCTCGATGGGCGTGGTCGGGGCCTATGCGGCCTTTGGGACCTTTCATCTGCTGGGCAAGCTGCGAGTGCCCGTATTTTTTGCGGCCATGGCCGCCGGCCTGATCTCCGATTGGGCCACCTATGCCATGACATCCTTCGAGCTTTCCTCCGGTTTGTCCCACGGCGGCTCGTTGGGCCCGATGTTCCTGACGATCCTGGCGGCCTTCGTGCCCACGCAGGTGCCCTTGGGCATCGCCGAGGGGATCCTGACCGGCGTGGCCTATCGTTTCATGCTCGTCCGCCGGCCGGAGTTGCTCAGGCTCCCTTCCTATTTGCAACCCGTGGCGGGAGAAGAGCTATGAAGGCAAAAGGTGCAGCCGCTTGCGGCTTCGCATTGCTGCCGGCGATGCTGATGATCTTCCTGGCACTGGCCGCGGCATCTCCGGTGCCGGCGGCGGAGCCGCGCTGGCAGGGCGTGGACGAGACGGTCGTCGAGAAGTTTGCCGCGGAGGCGGGCCGCCCGCCGCGGGAACCCTTTATCAACATCGAGCAAGGCGATCTGCCCCTCTTCCTGTTCCTGGTGGCGGGGGCCGTGGGTGGCTTCGTCGCCGGCTACACGTTTCGCGGCTTGTTTCCCCCAAAGGACCGGCTGAAACATGCACCACCTGGATGAATGGGCAGAAAGCCACCGGACGCACGGCCGTACCCCGGCCCGCTGCGATGTCCGCGTCAAGCTGCTGCTGGCGGTGGCCGCCATCCTGGCGATCGTGATTTCCACGCGGGTCTGGCTGCCGCTGGGCGCGGCCGCTGGCGGCTTCGCATTCCTGGCGGCGTCGCGGATGCGGCTCGGTGAGTTGGCGGGCCGGCTGGCCAGTCCGCTGATCGTCGCCGTGGCGGTCGTGCTCTTGGAAGGCTTTATGACCGGCACGACGCCCGCGGCGACGCTGGAGCTCGGGCCGTGCCGGCTCGTGGCCACCACCGAGGGCCTGCGGCACGGCAGCCTGGTGGCAGCCCGCGTGCTCGGCTCGATCGGCATCCTGCTGCTGCTGTGCCGCTCCGCGCCGGCCGAGCGGATCTTCGCCGCGCTCGGCTGGGCACGGGTGCCGCGGACGTGGCTCGAAATCGCCATGCTGATGCACCGCTACACCTTCACGCTCTTCGAGATCGCGGCCGGCATCCGGGCGGCGCAGAAGATCCGGCTGGGCCATGCCCGGCTGGGCCGGTCGATCCGCTCGCTGGGGAGCCTGGCCGGCACGGTGATGCTGCGGTCGATCGAGCAGGCGGAGCGGACCCACGAGGCTATGGTGGTCCGGGGATACCAGGGCTCGCTGCCGATCCCGCGGCTCGGGTCGCTGGCGTGGCGCGACGTGGGGACGCTGGCGGCGGGGCTGGCGGCCCTGGCTGCGGCCCTGGCCGTCTCGGAGGGCCTCCTGCCATGACCGCGGCCAACGGTCCCTGGGCCATCGAGGCCGACGGCGTCCGCTACGCCTACCCCAACGGGGTCGAGGCGCTGGCGGGCCTGACGGTCCGCGCCGCGCCCGGCGAGATCGTGGCAGTGCTCGGCCCCAACGGCGCCGGCAAGACCACCTTGATGAAGCTGCTGGTGCGGCTGGTGCGGCCGCAAGCCGGCCAAGTCCGCCTGGGGGGCGAGGACATCGCCCGCCTCCGCCCCGGCGATCTCTACCGGCGGGTCGGCATGCTGCTGCAGAATCCGGCCGATCAACTGTTTGCCACGTCGGTTCGCGAGGACGTGTCGTTCGGGCCGCGGAACCTCGGGCTGCCGGAGGGCGAGGTCCGCTGCCGCGTCGAGCAGGCCCTGGCCGCGGTGGACGCCCTGGCCCTTGCGGACCGCCCGATCCACCGCCTCAGCTTCGGCCAGCAGAAACGCGTCGGCCTGGCGGGCGTGCTGGCCATGCAGCCGCAGGTCCTGGTGTTGGATGACCCGCTGGCCGGGCTCGATCCCGCCGGCGAAGCCCGCATGATCGACCTCTTGCTGGACGTCAACCGCCGGCGGCAGGCCACCCTCTTGTTCTCGACGCACTCGGTCGATCTGCTGCCGGTGTTGGCCGACCGGGTGTACGTGCTCGTCTCGGGGCGGGTCGAGCGGGAAGGGCCGCCGCAAGACGTGTTCCGCGACCCCGCGGCACTGGCCCGCGCCGGCCTTCGCTTGCCGCTGGTTGCCCAGGTGTTCCAGGGACTCGATGGCCGCGACGGCCGTGCCGCCGGCGGTCTGCCGCTGAGCGTCGCCGCAGCCCGCCAGGAGATTCTCGGATGGGCAGTGGCCGGACAGGGTGCCGAATCCGAAGCACGAAATCCGAAATCCGAAACAAATTCAAGTGACCAAAGCAGCCAATGACAGAAACGATATTGCCAGGTTGGGGGGCGCGCGGAGTCCCGCAAGAGTCCGAATAATTCGTTTGGAACATTAGAATTTGGTGCTTTGGATTTGTTTGGGATTTGGTGTTTCGTATTTCGTATTTCGAGGTTTCAACGATAAGGCAGCGGCCGTGAAGGAAGGTTGGGGCATAACGACCGGCACGTGTGCGGCGGCGGCGGCCAAGGCGGCGGCGATCGTGCTCGGCGGCGGCCCCGCGCCGACGGAGGTCGAGCTGCGGCTGCCCGGCGACGTGCCGCTCGGCGTGCCGATCCTCTTTGCCCGGCGGAGCGGGGACGGGGCCGCCATCGCCTCCGTTCGCAAGGACGCCGGCCAGGACGCCGACGTGACGCACGGCATGGAAGTCCGCGCGACGGTGGCCTGGAACGCGGCCGACGGCGTGACGCTCGCCGCCGGCGAGGGCGTCGGAACCGTGACCAAGCCGGGACTCCAGGTTCCGCCGGGCCAGCCGGCCATCAATCCCGTTCCACGCGCGATGATCGCAGCGGCTTTGCGGCAGGTGACCGCCCGCGGCGTTCGCGCCGAGATCGCCATCCCCGGCGGCCGCCAGATCGCCCACAAGACGTTCAACCCGCGGCTGGGGATCACGGGCGGCCTGTCGATCCTGGGAACGACCGGCTTCGTCCGGCCGCGCTCGACCAGCGCCCTGCACGAGGCGCTGCGGTGCGCACTGCGGGTGGCGGCAGCCTGCGGGGTGAAGGCCCCGGTGCTGGTCCCGGGAAACATCGGGGCGAAGGCCGCCCGGCAGCACTTTGCCCTCCGCGAGGAGCAGGTGATCGAGGCGGGCAATGCCTGGGGTTTCTTGCTGGACGAGGCGGTGGCGCCATCCTCCCCTTTTTCCCCTTTTCACGCCCTGCTCCTGGTCGGCCATCCCGGCAAGCTGGCCAAGCTCGCGGCGGGCCAGTGGGACACCCATTCCTCGCGGTCGGCCGCGGCGACACAATACCTTGGCGGTCTCTGGGCGGAGGTTCTCGGCCTCCCGGCGCCGGAGATGCCCACGGTCGAGGGCATGCTGGCGGCGCTGGCGGCCGGCCCGCGAGATTCTCTTGCCGCCGAGTTGGCCCGGCGGGTGCGGCAGGCGGTCGCCCGGCGAATCGACGATCGCGCCGGCGTGGCCGTCTTGTTGGTGGACATGGCCGGCCGGCGGCTGGGTGCGGACGGAGACTTCTCGCCATGGCGGTAGGATCGCGACGAGTCCTGGTGGTGGGCTGCGGACCCGGCGCGGCCGAGTATGTCACGGACGCGGCCCGCCGGGCCGTCGCCCGCGCTGAGGTCCTGGCCGGCAGCGGGCGGCTTTTGCAGTTGTTTCCGCAGCATCCCGGGCCTAGGATTGCCACGGACGGCCGAATTCCCGCCGTGGCGGACGAGATTGCGGCCCTGGCCCGCAGCGGAAAGACCGTGGCGGTGCTGGTGGCGGGCGATCCGGGGCTCTATAGTTTCGCCCGCAACGTCGTGGCCGCCGTCGGCGTGGAGCAGTGCGAGATCACGCCCGGCGTTAGCTCCGTGCAAGTGGCCTTTGCCCGGTTGGGACTGGACTGGGCCGGCGCCCGGGTGCTGAGCGCCCACGGGCGGACGCCCGAGACGCCGATCGAGGAGTTGGGCCGCTGGGAGAAGGTCGCGGTGTTGGCCGGCGACCGCGCCGCCATTTCCTGGACGGCCGCCGCCGCCGAGCGCCTGCGGCAGACGCACGCGGTGTGGCTCTGCGAGGACCTCACGCTGCCGAGCGAACGGGTGCGGCAGTTGACGCCCGAAGAGCTGGCCCGCACTGACGCCGCGTCGCTGGCGATCGTGCTGCTCGTCAGGAGAACGTGATGCCCTTGGGAACCCTCTACGGTATCGGCGTGGGGCCGGGCGACCCGCAGTGGCTCACCGTGCAGGCGGTGCGGATCCTGGCCGGCTGCCGCCACGTCTGCGCGCCTCGATCGCCGGGGGCCGGCCGCAGCGTGGCGCTGGAAATCGCCCGCGCCTACCTGCACCCCCAGGCCGTGGTCCACGAGATCGCCTTCCCGATGAGCACCGATGGGGCCGTGCTGGGGCAAAGCTGGCGGCAGGCCGCGGCCGAGGTCTACGCCATCCTGGCCCGCGGCGATGACTGCTGCTTCCTGACCCTCGGCGACCCGCTCCTATATTCGACTTACGTTTATCTCTTGGAGCACTTGCGGGCTCTTGATCCGGGCGTTTGCGTAGTAACGGTGCCGGGCATCACGGCCATGAGCGCGGCGGCGGCGCTGGCCAACTTCCCTTTGGGCCGGGGCAAGCAGCCGGTGACCATCCTGCCCGCCGCGGACGACCTCGCCCCGCTGGCCGAGGCCCTGGGGCGCGGCGGCACGGTGGTGCTGATGAAGATCGGCGGGCGGTTGCAGGCAGTGCTCGATCTGCTACACGAGCGCGGCCTGCTGGGCCACGGCGTGCTGGTCTCGCACGCCGGCATGCCCGACCAGCGCGTGGAAACCGACCTCGCACGGCTCCGCGACCAGCCCGTTGGGGCCGGTTACCTGGCGACCTTGATCGTTCACGCGGGGGAGGAGAGCGGATGAGGGAATGAGGGAATGAAGTGCAGTTCATCAAAGCCCCCGGACTGCGTCCGGGGGCTCTGGCCGGCGGAGGATAACGGATGAAGGTCTATTTTGTCGGGGCGGGGCCGGGAGATCCCGAGTTGTTGACGCTCCGTGCCCGGCGGCTGCTGGAGCACGCCGCGCTGTGCGTCTACGCCGGCTCGTTGGTGAGCCCCGCGGTCGTCGGCCTGCTGCCGCCCTCGGCCGAGCGGCACGACTCGGCCCGCTTGAGCCTGGACCAGATCGTGGATCTGTTCCGTCGCGCCCGCCAACGCGGCGTGGACGTGGTGCGGCTGCACGCGGGCGAGCCCGCCCTCTACGGCGCTATCGGCGAGCAGATGGACGCCTGCGAGCGGCTGGGGATCGAGTACGAGGTGGTGCCGGGGATCAGCGCATTCCAGGCCGCGGCCGCCGCGCTGCGGGTCGAGCTGACGGCCCCCGAGATCGCCCAAACGGTCATCCTCACCCGCACCGCCGGCCGCACCCCCATGCCGCCGGCCGAGCAACTTGCCGTGCTGGCCCAGTCGCGGGCAACCTTGTGCATTTTCCTTTCGGCCCCGCGGGTGGCGGAACTGGCGGAGCAGTTGGCCGGGTTCTACGGCCGCGACTGCCCCGCCGCAGTGGTCTATCACGCCTCGTGGCCGGACGAGCAGATCCTCCGCGGCACGCTGGGCGACATGGCCGGGCAGATGGCGGATAGCGACCGCGCGGAGGGGTTGCGGCGGACCGCGATGTTCCTCGTGGGCTACGCGCTCGCGCGCCCTCTGCCGCATGCCTCGCAGCTATACAACAAGGCGTTCGGGCACGGCTACCGCAGCGTTGGGGAAGAAGGGTGAGAACAGTTATCAGTTTTCAGTTATCAGCTTTCAGCCCAACCGGTAGCTCACAACTGACAACTGACGACCGACAACCAGGCTGTGAAGGGCATGAAACTCGCGCTGGTCAGTCTGAGCGATGCGGGAGCACGGCTGGCGGCGCGGTTTTGCGAAGCCGCAAGCGGTTTCCGGCCGTGCGACGTGTTCCTGCACGCGGGCGTTGCGGAAATGCCCACCGCGGCGCGGTTCGACCGCATCGCCGACCTGACGCGCGAGATCTTCTCACAATACGAAGGCATCGTCTACGTCGCGCCGGCCGGCGTGGTGCTGCGGGCGATCGCGCCGCTGCTGACGCACAAGACCTCGGACCCGGCCGTCGTGGTGGTGGACGTCGGCGGCCGCTGGGCCGTGAGCCTGTTGTCCGGCCACGAAGGCGGCGCGAACGACCTGGCCGTGCACGTGGCGAACCTCTTGGGCGCCGAGCCGGTCATCTCCACCACGAGCGAGGCCGGCCGGGACCTCGTGGTCGGTGTGGGATGCCGCCGGGGCACGCCCGCGGCGGCGATCGTGGCGGCCGTCCGCCAGGCGTTGGCGGCGGCGGGCTGCGAGCTGGCGGCCGTGCGGCTGCTGGCCTCCGCCGACCTCAAGGCGGACGAGCCCGGACTGCTCGAAGCGGCCCGGGTGCTCGGGCGGCCGCTGCGGCTGGTGGCCGCGGACGAGATCCGCGCCACGGTGTACGCCTTCGACGCTTCCCCGCTGGTCCAGGAAAAGATTGACCTGCCCGCGGTCGCCGAGCCGGCCGCTCTTCTGGCAGGAAGGAGGACGCGATTACTACTTCGCAAACAAATCTTCGGCGGCGTGACCGTGGCCGTCGCCCGGGAAGACTGCTGGTCGTTGGCATCGGTCCCGGCCCGGCCGAGCACCGCACCGCCCGGGCCGCCCAGGCCATCGCCCAAAGCGACCTGATCGTCGGCTATACGCCTTACCTGGAGGCGATCGCCGATCTGGCGGCGGGCAAGGAGCAGCTTGCCTCGGGCATGACGCAGGAGGTGGCCCGCTGCCGGCAGGCCCTCCAGCACGCCGCGGCCGGCCGGACGGTCGCGCTGGTATCTTCGGGCGATCCGGGGATCTACGGCATGGCCGGGCTGGCCATCGAGCTGGCCGAGGCCGAGGGGTTCCGCGTGCCGATCGAGATTATCCCCGGCGTCACGGCGGCCAGCGCGGCGGCGGCCGCGCTGGGGGCCCCGCTGATGCTCGACTTCGCCGTGCTCAGTCTCAGCGACCTCTTGGTGCCGTGGGAGACGATTCGCCGCCGGCTGGAGGCCCTGGCCGCCGCCGACCTGGTGTTGGTGTTCTACAATCCCAAGAGCCGGCGGCGGGTGCGGCCGTTCCAACAGGCCGTCGAGATGCTCCGCGCGGCGCGGCCGGCAACCATTCCCGTCGGGATCGTCACCGCGGCCGGCCAGGCGGGCCAATCGGTGGTGATAACGGATTTGCAGCACCTCGCCCGGCAAGAGGTCGACATGCACAGCGTGGTCATCGTCGGCAACACCGCAACGCGGGTCCTGGGCGGCCGTCTCGTGACCGAACGCGGCTATCGCATAGAATCGGTTCGGAAACAAAGCGAACAAATCCGAAATCCGAAATCCGAAATCCGAAACAATCTCAAATCACACAAGCACAAATGACCAAAACATTGGCGCCGGCGCGGGGTTTGGAATCTCGTGCTTTGGATTTGTTTCGGATTTCGGATTTCGTGCTTGCCTGCTTCTGAGTCTTGTTTTTTTGCGGGAGCCCGGCATGATTCTGCTCTTGGGCGGAACGAGCGATGCGGCCCCCTTGGCCTTGCGGCTGGCTGAGGCCGGCTACCGCGTGCTGGTCTCGAAGGCGACCGATACGCCGCTGGCCGTGGGTGATCATCCGCTGGTCGAGAGCCGCTGGGGGCCGCTGGACGACGCCGGGCTGGCCGAGGTCATCCACCGCGGCGGCATTCGCGGCCTGGTCGATGCGACGCACCCCTACGCGGCGGCGATCCATCGGCGGGCCATCCGCGTGGCCGCCGCGCTGGGGATTCCCTGCGTGCGCTTCGAGCGTCCCAGGGTCGTCACGCCCGGCCAGGCGGGGGTCGAGCTGGTCCGCGGTCATGCGGCCGCGGCCGCCGCAGCCTTCGCCTACCGCAGGGCCGTCCTGCTAACCACGGGCTCGACGCACCTGGCCCCGTATGCCGAGCGATCGCGGCGGACCGGCATACGCTGCGTGGCCCGCGTGTTGGGCGACCGGCGGTCGTTGGAGGCCTGCCGCCTGGCAGACATCCCGGAGGGCTCGATTGTGGTGGGCCGCGGCCCATTTTCCGTGCAACAGAACCGCCAGCACATCCAAGCCCACGACATCGGCGTGCTTGTGACCAAGGACAGCGGAGTGGCCGGCGGCACGCGCGAGAAGCTCGAGGCGGCGCGGATCGAGGGCTGCCGCGTCGTGGTCCTGCGGCGGCCGCGGATCGGCGGCCCGCACCCGTTCGGCCAGACCGAGGTTCTGCTGGCAGCCCTGCTGCGGCTGGTGCCCCCAGTCGGGTAGGTAGGTAGTAGATGGTAGATGGTAGATGGTAGATGGTAGATGGTAGATGGTAGATGGTAGGTGGGAAGGGCACCGGCTATTCGTCATCGTAGGCAGGCAACGTGATCCACGGACCAGCCGTGCCGGCCGGAAGCTGTCCCGACATCCCACCTACCATCTACCATCTACCATCTACCCGGCCATCCGCCGCGGCCCAAAAAGCCACCCCCACCATACCGCCTGCGCGCCACGCTCGCAACTGCCGCGTTGCCAATACCTTACAATCCACAGGGAAATACTGATCATCCCTTCCGGGGCCGTCAGATAATATGAAATAGCAACTGGGGCATTTGACAGCCTCGCCTATAATCTGATAGAATCATGGGCGTTGCCGTGGCCGCATGCGGGCTAATCAGTGGTCCGAGGCGTGCGGGGACAAAGGGCAGTCCTCATCTCCGGCTCCCGCGAGCGGGGAGCCGCCTTGGGCGCCGTTGCAGCAAGTGGCGGTTGTCCGTGATTGCCCGCGGGCAACCCGGGCGGCACGGCAGGCCAGAGGAGGCGTGCGGCCCCAAGGCCGCGGCTTGTCTTATCCGTGTTATCTTTGTCCCGTGCGTGTTTCGGTTGCGGCGGCGGTGGTCGTCGCCGGGTTTGCCTTATCTCTTTTATCGAAGGAGGTGGTGTCATGGATACGTCTAGAAAGAGGCGGAGGAGACGAGGGTTCACCCTCGTCGAATTGCTGGTGGTCATCGTGATCATCGGCATTCTGATCGGGTTGCTGTTGCCCGCCGTCCAGGCGGCGATGAAGGCGGCTCAGCGCGCGAGTTGCCTGAACCACATGAAGCAGATCGGCCTGGGGCTGCAGAACTACAACAGCTCATTCAACAGGTTTCCCGCGGCCGCCTCGCTCATGACCCCAGCCGGGGGCGGTACGTCGACCGTACACGGCTGGAGCTTTCTGGTACAGATCCTGCCGTACCTGGAGTACGGGACGTTGTACTCGACGCTCAGCACGTCGGGCGAACCGGACGGCACCAATACCCCGAACCAGAGTGCGCAGACTGCCGCGAGCACGGCCCTGAACACGACGATCAAGGAGTACCAGTGCCCGAGTAATCCCAATGCCAAGTTCGTCAACCAGGACGGGACCGCGGTCTTCGAGCCCGCCACCTCGGGAGGCGGGCAATCCTCGATGATCCTTACGAACTACAAGGCCATGGGCGCGACTTGTTGGTCGGCCCTCACGGTAGTGATCAACCAGGGGCAGGGGCCGTATCAACTCCCCCAAGGCATCCCCTACCAAAGCATCTTTCCCGACGGCGGGCTCTTTCCGGGGAGCGGCCTGGGGGTCGCCGACCTGGTCGACGGCACCGCCCACACGATACTGGTGTGCGAGACGATCGACAACACGTACAGCCGCTGGACGTTCGGCACGGACGTAACGATGGTCAGTGTGCCGAACGCGGTCGTCCAGGGGGCTGTCAACACGGGCGGGCTGTTTTCGTACTACCATCCCTCGTGGTACGACGGCAGTTTCAACGGGCAGGCGGCGGCGCAACAGAGCCCTCCGGCGCGGCCTTGGATTGCCTACAACTTCAGCCCGACCGGCGGACAGGATTGCGGCTCGTACGAGGACACCGGCCAACTCATCACCGTAAAGACCCTGCAAGCGACGCAGCCGGCCTACGGGCCGTCGTCCGGGCACGGCGGGGTGGTGAATCACCTGTTCGCCGACGGGTCGGTCCTGGGCATCAGCACGCGGATTGATCCGACCGCCATCTGGTTCCTCACGACCAGGAACGGCGGCGATCCGTACCATCCGGATCCGCCGTGATGCGTTCTGCCGGCAGTTTTCACGACTGCCGCCCTCGCTTGCGGGGGCGGCAGTTCTTTTTTTGTGTCCGGCACGGGGCACCGACGGGGTATCCGCTTGCGGGTCGCGTTGGTCGGCGTGCCGGATACCCTGGGGTGACTTATGGATAAGATCCAGCGCGTCGAGGCGGTGCTTTCCGGGCGACGGCCCGATCGGCCGCCGCTTGGCTTCTGGTTCCATTTCAGCCCGGATTGTGTAGCCGGGCCACGGGCCGTCCAGGCCCATCTCGCCCACCTGGAGACCTACGACCTGGACTTCCTGAAGGTGATGAACGACAACCGCTACCCGATCCCGCAGCCGATTTGCGAGCCGCGCGATCTGGAGAAACTGCCCGTGCTGGCGGGCGACGAGGGGGGCTTTGGGCGGCAGTTGGAGTTAATCGCCCAGTTGCGCGAGCGGCTTGCGGGCCGCGTGTGGATGACCACGACGATCTTCAACACCTGGAGCACGCTGCGGCGGCTGCTGGCCCCGCAAAGCGATGCGCACGGCCCGCCCACGCTGGGACCGAGCTCCGATCCCCGCGACGCGGTGCTGGCGCGATTCTTGCGCGAGGCCCCGGCCGCGGTGGCCCAGGCCCTGGGGACCATCGCCACCTCGCTTGCCCGCTTCGCACGCAACTGCCTGCAGGCGGGCGCGCAGGGCGTGTACCTCTCGGCCCGCGACGACTGGGTCGATACGCCGGCCAACGGGGCGGGGACCTACGACCGCCTGGTTCGGCCGGGGGACCTGGCGATCCTGGCCGGGGCGGAGGGGGCAACGTTCAACTTTCTGCACGCCTGCGGCCGCGCGCTGGACTTCCGCCGCTTCGCCGGCTACCCGGTCCAGGTCCTGCACTGGGCGGACCGCGCGGCCGGCCCGCGCATCGCGGAGGTGGCGGGCTGGGTGCGGCCGGCGCTCTGCGCCGGTCTGGACAACCTCGCAACCATGCCGCGCGGTTCGCCGCAGGACTGCGCGGCGGAGGTAGCCGACGCCGTGCGGCAGGCCGGCGAGCGACCGCTGCTGGTCGCACCCGGCTGCACGTTCGATCCCCACGAGGTCCCGGCAGCCAATCTTCAGGCCATCCGCCGCGCGGTGCAAGAAGTGCGGTAAGACGCGGCCGGCTCGTCCAGCGGGAGGCGCTTCGGGTTGAAGGGGAAGAGGGCCTTTTCCAGCGGCAGGCCGCGAACCTCCAGCCGCCGCGGGTCGATCGCCCCCACGCCGACCTGGGACAGCAAGAGCAGGTGGTTGTCGCCGGGGAAGGGGAAGGAGCCGTGCGGGGCCTGCGGGTCGTAGCCCATCGCCGCGGCGCAGATGGCGTCGGTACACACGGCGTTGCGGCCGGCAAACAACAGCCCCGGACGCACCGGCTCGACCGACTTCTGCCAGGGGCCTTCGCCGCCGCGGTTCGTCTCGATGCCGTCCACCACGGCCAGGTCCACGGGGCGCGCAGCGGCCAGGTCGGCGGTGACCCGCGGCACGCGGTGCTTCCAATCGTCCGGCCAGGAGTGCGGCAGCTCGCCGGGCACGCCCGCCGGCACCGTCCGCTTGCCGCTGTGCAGCAGGTCCATGCGGTTCGAGAGCGAGGATTCGTTGGGGGCATCGCTGCCGTAGAGCGCACTGGGGGCCAAGCCGAACAGGTTCTTGACGGCCATCGTCACCCCGGCGCTGGCGTGGTCCTTGAGCTTGGCCAGCGAGACCATCACGTCGGTTTTTTCGTAGCGGGCGTTCACGTCGAAAGCCGGGAAGAGGAATCCGCCCCAGGGCACCTTCAGCCGCGCGTAGCTGGGCCATGCGCCGCGGTTGCGGGTGTCCTCGAACGTGACCCGCTGGCCGCCGGCCGCGCGGATCGCGCGGACGTCCCAGCCGCCGCCGGAGAGGACCTCCTCGGGCGTTTTGGCGGAATACTGGCTCTCGACGATGACGATCCGCCGGGCGCCGGCGTCGGCCAAGGCGCCGCACAGGGCGGCCACCACGCTGGGGTGGACGTGATAGGTCCGGTAGCCCGGCAGCCCGCAGAGCGTCCCGGGACCGCCGGTCACGTTGATCTTGACGGTGACCGTCTTGCCTTCCACGAGCTTGCGGATCCCGCCGATGAGGTCCAGGGCCCGGTCCAGCGTCTGGCGCAGCGGTTGCGGGTCGTATGTAGTCGCGCGCTGGATGGCTACCGGCAGGCAGGGTGCGGCGGCAGAGCGGTCGGGCAACTGCCGTTCGGCGGCGCGGCTGCGGCTCAGCCCGGGAGCCAGCAACAGCCCCGCGGCCCCCAGGCCCGATTTCAGCAAGTCGCGGCGATGGAATAGGTTGGCCATTGAAGTCACTTCCTGGTGCTTGGGTCTCGGATCGAATAGGTCTTATGGGTCTTATAGGTCCTATAGGTCCCTGGTCTTGGCCCCAAGACCTATTACGGGACTTCGCTGCCGCCCTGCAGGTTGTCGCCGTAGCGGAAGCGCTGGGTGTGGCCGTCCCACTCGATGACGACATCGCGCGGGTTGATGGTCTTGACCGTGCCGCGGGTGCCGGCCACTTCGAATGCCTCCCCCTCGGCAAGCTTCCACTTCTTCCCCGTCAACCGTTCCTCCAGCCAGACCTGCGCGGGAAAGCCGTCCCCGGTGATGATCGCGGTGATGAAGGTGTACTGGCTGGGGTCGACCTGCCGCCGCCGCGAGGGCGGGGCATAGGGCGCGAAGGGGTTCCGGGCCGCGATGGCCTCGGTGTAGTCGGTCTGTTTGGCGAAATGGAGCCGGGTGGATGAGACCCGGCTGAGCTGGTCCTTGCGGTCGGCGCCGGGCAGCGAGAGGGCCTCGATGGTCATGGTCACGTCGAAGGTCCGCGCGCCCTCCAGCGGCTTGAGGTCCAAGACGCGGAGTTTGTGCAGGTGGCCGGCCGAGTAGAAGCCGTAGAGAAATTGCACCAATTCGGCCAGCGTCGCCCGGCCGCGGACCGTGAAGGAGAAGAGCGTGTAGACCCCCTTGTGCGTCTGGCCCTCGCCCGACTGCACGTCCAACTGCCGCAGTCCGGCCTGGTGGGCCAGCGCGCGGAGCCAGCTTTGGTAGAGCGAGCGGGCGTTGCTGGGGTCGGCGGGCAGGGCCGCGCGCTCCCACTGGCTGAGCTGGGCCGACGCCGCGGCGGCCGCCTCGATGCGGTCCTGCCGCTTGGCTGCCTCGGCGGCCAAGCGCTTGTAGTCCGCGCGCAGCGTCCCCAGCGACGGCCCGCTGACCCACAGGAAATTCACGCCCAAGAGCACCACCGCCGCGGCGGCGGCTATCGCCAGGATCTTCTCGCGCCGTTGGAGTTTCATGGGGACGGCTCCCGTCCCACCAGCACCGAAGTCTCGAACCGCCAGCCATACGGCCGGCGGGAGGGGTCCTCGTGGCTGCCGTGATCGATCACGCCCCGCGAGCGCTTGCGGAGCTGTTGCTCCAGTTGGCTGATCGTGTCCGGGTCCTGGGCCAGGCCGCGGAGGTGCATTTCACCGCCGCCGGACGACGGGCCAAAGGTCAACTGGCTGAGGATCGCGCGGCCGGTGGAGGGAAAGTCCTCGCCCAGCGCCCGCAAGTGATCGAGCCAGACGACGTCGCTATCGGTCCATTTCGAGATTTCCGCCACGGCCTGGCGGATCTTGTCCGCCTTGGCCGCCGCCTTCTCCGACCCATCCGCGTCCTTCTGGAAGCGCTCGATTTCTGCGGCCAGCCAGGTGTGCTCGACGCGGGCATACACCAGGTAGCCGACGAGCACCACGGCGGCGACGGCTGCGGCTGCGATCCACCGCCTGCGGCGGTTCGGCGGGGGCGGCGCGCGGCGCGGGTGCAGGAAGTCGATCGCGTGCGGCACGTCTTCCAGCTCGGCCACCAGCGCGCCCAGCAGCGGCGCGTACCGGCCCGCGCGCGCCGGCGGCGCGCGGAGCAAATCCTCGGCCAGGTCCAAGTCGCCCAGCGGATCGAACAGCTCGGTCGGCAGGCCGGTCGCCTCGCGGACCTTTGTGGCGAGGGTCGCCTGGGGCTCGCCGGGGCCGCAAAAGACGACCGCTTCGATGCGGCGTCCGCCCAACCGGTTCTCCGCCGCGGCCAGGGTGCGGTGGATCTCGGCCGGCAGGGCCTGCTCGAGCCCGCCCTTGCCGAGCCGCGTCGTCCGCAGGAAGAGCACCTTGCCGCCGACTACGACCGTAAGGTCGACCTCGTCGTCCAGCAGGTCCACCAACAGCCGCGGCGTGTCGGGCGCGTCGGCGGGCGCCCGGCCCAGCAGCCAGCCCGCTTCACACGCCCGCAGCACCATTCGCCGCGGCCGCAACCCGGCGGCCTCGCAAACCGCGAGGAGCTGGGCGGCCGGCTCGGGCGGCAGCGCGGCCGCCAGAACGGTGCGGGAATCGGGCTGCGAAAGGATCGGCACGAAATCCAGCAGCCACGAGTCGTCCAGCTCTCCCAGCTCGCGCATCGCCTGCAGGCGGACCATCTCCGGCAGCTCTTCGTCAGGGACGGCCGGTAGTTGCAGCTCCCGCAACTGCACGCTGCCCCGGCCCACTGCCAACAGCACCTCGGGGCGCGACAACCCGCAATCCGCCAGGCCCGCGGCGATCAAGCGGCCGATCTCCTCGGCCGGACGCGGGCCGCCGGCAGGCCCCGCCGGAAACGGGATGGCCAGCGCCCGTTCGATCACCGTGCGGCGGCCGTGCCTGGCGGCGACCACGACGCGGGCCTCCGCACCGTCCCATTCCAACGCGAGCAAGGAAGGCATAGGTTTATCAACCGAACATAAAGTCCCCCTCTCCCTCCGGGAGAGGGTCGGGGTGAGGGGGCATCGCTAACCGTCCTCCAGCCGCCCCCCCCCCCCCCCAGCCCCAGGGGGGGGGGGGGGTGTGGGAGGGGGCGGGCGGGGCGCCCCCCC
>Ga0326727_10004072_pt1 | contig 44915 bp, 44 predicted proteins | sample MB2enrmetagenome_FD_207643 | JGI IMG/M metagenome (GOLD analysis project Ga0326727, IMG submission 207643) | Lab enriched peat soil microbial communities from McLean, Ithaca, NY, United States - MB29MY | ecosystem: Environmental > Terrestrial > Soil > Wetlands > Peat | place: USA: New York... | reverse complement strand
AGGGATGTCCAGAAAGGTGGTGAGCGACCCGTCCGGTCAGTATCGATTTCTCGATCTGCCTGTGGGCACCTATCATCTGAAAGTCTCCTATACCGGTTTTGCGTTGTACTCCCGAGATGTGACTGTCAGGTGAAATGTTATCGACAACATTTCGCCTGGTATGTGGTGAAGAGAATTATGTGGCGCCGGTCGTCGAACCCTCGAATTTCCGCAGTGAACTAAATGACAAGCGCCACATAATATTTCGGGTGCATCGTTCAGAGTCCGCGTAGGAAGGCCATGAGTTTCGAGTCTTCTTTCCAGTGCTTTTGGCTCTTCCTCATGGGAAGCGCACAGCAGGCCAGCGCCTTGGCCTTGGTTTTCATGTCAATCCGGGCGTAGCGGTTCGTCGTATCCACGGAAACATGGCCAAGCCAGTCGCGAATAATGTTGATGTCCACGCCGGACTGCAAGAGATGAGTCGCTGAGGAATGACGACTATTCCGCATGCGGAATAGGCGGCACTGTACTAAACCGCTACGCGGTAGGTGCAACCCGACTTTCCCCGTGGGAACTACAGAAGCGCGGCAACTTCGGCCCAACCTGGCGGGCATTCCTTCGTGAGCTCCCTTGCGAAATCATGGAAGAGCTGCTTGCAGCAGATTCCATTTCCGCAAAGGAGCTTTCCATGACGCCTCTCCGTCAACGCATGATCGAAGACATGCGGGTGCGCAATTTCTCTCCGCACACGCAATCCACTTACACTCTGCAGGTATCTCTATTCGCTCGATACTTCCAGAAGCCACCCGACCAACTGGGCCCTGAGGAGATTCGTTCCTACCAAGTGTACTTGACCGATGAAAAGAAGCTGGCTCCTGGTTCCATCCTGATCGCCGTGGCCGCCCTGCGTTTCCTTTACAAAGTCACCCTGCACAAGGAGTGGCGTGTAGAAGACATCATCCCCGCACCCAAGAAACCCCAAAAGCTGCCCATCATTCTCAGCCCGGAAGAAGTCCGGCACTTTCTCAGTTGCGTGGCCAGCCCCAAGCACCGGACCATCCTGACCACGTGTTACGCCGCCGGCTTGCGCATCTCCGAGGCCGTTCGCCTGAAACCCACCGCGATTGACAGTCAGCGCATGGTCATCCGCGTCGAGCAAGGTAAGGGTCAGAAAGATCGTTATGTCATGCTCTCCCCCAAGCTGCTGGAGATCCTGCGCGACTGGTGGCGCATCGAAAAGCCCAAGCCGTGGCTGTTTCCAGGTGATATCCCTGGCCGCCACATCACCACAGACGCTGTGGAGTTGGCTTGCCGAGAAGCGCATCAACTCTCCCGCATCTCCAAACCCATAACTCCGCACTCTCTGAGGCACGCATTTTCTGTACATCTGCTCGAGCAAGGAACCGATGTGCGGCGCATCCAATTGCTGCTTGGGCATCGCAGCCTGGCCACGACAGCACGCTACCTGAAGATCGCCACCAGCCAAGTCTGCTCCACGACCAGTCCCTTTGATTTGCTCCCGCAGCCGGTGGCCGCTGAAACGAAGCCCGCTCCACCCCAGTATTTCTGAGCCTTCGGCCCCGTGGAGCGTCCGAAGTTCGAAGTGGCAGATGTCTTTCGCCGCTATGGCCCGGCGTACCGGCAAGAACACGCAGGTTCGCTCTCACGCGGACAGCGGCGCGTGATGAGCGCCATCGAACTCTGCCGTACTGCCGCTCTGGGCGGTCACCTGGAGCAGTGTGACTCCTGCGGCCACCAACGTCCTGCCTATCACAGCTGCCGAAATCGCCATTGCCCCAAGTGTCAGTCCCTGGCGCGCGCCCAGTGGCTCCAAGACCGCCAAGCCGAACTCCTTCCCACCCAATACTTCCACGTGGTCTTCACCCTACCGCAAGAGATTGCCGCCATTGCCTACCAGAATAAGGCCGTGGTTTACGGCATTCTCTTCCGTGCGGTCGCCGAGACCTTACGCACGATCGCCGCGGATCCTCAACATCTGGGTGCCGAGATCGGCTTCCTCGCTATCCTGCACAGTTGGGGACAAAACCTGCTTTTCCATCCCCATCTCCATTGCGTCGTACCGGGCGGCGGCATCAGCCCGGGCGGTCGACGCTGGATCGCCTGCCGTCCGGGATTCTTCCTGCCCGTACGCGTGCTGTCCTGCCTGTTCCGCCGCTTGTTCCTTGATTACTTGCAGAACGCCTTCGACCAGGGCAAGCTCCAATTCTTCTCCTCGCTGGAGCGACTCCGTGAGCGGAAAACGTTCGTTCAGTATCTGGCGCCACTTCGCAAAACCAAGTGGGTGGTGTATGCCAAACGGCCCTTCGGGGGTCCCGAACAAGTCCTCAACTACTTGGGCCGCTATACCCATCGCGTGGCCATCTCCAACAACCGACTGCTCGACATCGATCACGGCCGGGTGAGTTTTCATTGGAAAGACTACCGGCATGGCGACCAGCAAAAAACCATGACACTGGAAGCCGGCGAATTCATTCGCCGTTTCCTGCTGCATGTTCTGCCCGACGGCTTCCAGCGCATCCGGCACTACGGCTTTCTGGGCCACCGTTATCGCCAAGCCAAGCTCCCCCTGTGCCGCCAACTGCTCGGGGTGGTGTTGACTTTAACCGGCCCCGCCCTGCAGCAGGACAAACCCAACTACCGCGACCTCTACGAAAAACTGACCGGACAATCTCTGCGTGATTGCCCGGTCTGCCACGCGGGGCATATGGTGGCGATCGCCGTCCTTGCCGCCGCAGATCGGCCACCGCCCTTCCGAACTCTATGAGATGCCTAACTCACAATCCGTTCCGCCGTCCCACCGCTTGCTTCCTCCAAGCCAACAGCGAAGTCATGTCCACGGAACGAAAGCGACAACGACTTTCGACGCGGTGGGCGGATTCTCGGCCTATCCCCTATGTATTCCGGACCACTGTGACTCCACCTCTGGAAAAAAATCAGCACCACCCACACGCAAGGCGCTCGTGCCCCGGACTTGCCTGTCAACTAACCGTTCTCCCCGTCAGGCACCAAAGATTCAATACCCATAGCGTCTCCGTAGGCCCGCGGTTTAGTACAACCGATTTTTAGCTGAGCGGGCGCAGGCCACATTGAAGTGGAGTCCAACATTCCTCCGCCGCGCCCGCCCAGCTAAAAATCCTCTGCACTATTCCGAGTCCCGGACTATTGCCGAGTGACCAGAGAGACCAGTTGCTCTGAGGCCGAAATTGCTGGTCAATGAGGACAGGCGGGCCGCCAATCACTCGGCATAGTTTTTAGGTACCGCGAAGCGGTATGGGCGCATGCTCTACAGGCTATTGAGGAAGCCAAGGAGTCGGTCCCCGGGTCGAAAGCGTCTGAATTTGCCATTCAACGGTTGGGTCTTCTCGAGCGCCTTCTCCTGCATCGCCAAGGTGGCCTCCAGATAAATCTGAGTTGTTTCCACCGATTCGTGCCCGAGCCACAGGGCAATGACCGAGCGATCCACACCTGATTGCAGCAGATCGAGGGCCATGGTGTGGCGAAGGCGATGGGCGGTGACGCGTTTCCCTTTCAACGAGGGGCAGACCTGGGCGGCGGCCTTGACATGTTTGACTATGGATCGACATATTGGCAATGCCTACTCAGAACAAACCGCGATCGAAGTCGAACATCAAGTCGGAACGCGCGGCACACTGTCGGTGAACTACCAACACTTGCGAGGACTCCACTTGATCATTTCGGAGAATCTCAACACGCCAACTTGCACGTCGGCGACGGATCCCGTCAACCTCTGCCGCCCCAATTCTACCTACCAAAACAACAAGCAATATGCTCCGGCTGCTGCTTCCCAATACGACGGCGTTACGATTTGCTACGTACAGCGCCCGGTGAAATGGGGAAACTGGCGCGCCTCCTACACCTACTCCAAGGCGCTCGATGATGTCAGCGAGTTCTTTTTCAGCGCACCGCTAAACAATTTCAACATCCGCCAGGATTGGGGTCGGTCCGACGACGACCAGCGCCATCGGGTCAGCTTGGATGCCTCGCTTCATTCCCCGATGGGAAATGCGAATACCAACTGGGGACGGCTAAGCCACGGGTTCCGCCTGAGCGGCATACTCACGTATTTCTCGGCCCTGCCCTTCAACATCGTAAGCGGTGCAAACACCATCCAGACGACCTCCGGGCGCCCCTGTCCCGGGTTGGCTGGTAATGCCTCGGCGTGCACCAGCAATATCCCGTTGATGATTGGCCGGAACACCGGAGTGGGTTTTGGCGCTTTCAACTTCAACGCGCGGGTGGGCCGGACGTTCTCCTTCGGGGAGCGAGTCCGGGTGGAAGCCATTGCGGAAATGTTCAACGCGCTGAATCACCCGAACTATGAGATACCGAACAACTCTTTTGGCACAGGCGTTTACCCCACCAATCCCTCCGCGACCTTTGGACAACCTACGGCGGTGGCGGACCCGCGGGGAGCACAGTTGGCGCTTCGCGTTACCTTTTGAAGATGCGCAACAACGAACACGTTAAGGAGGGAACTTGATGTTAACCATCGGACTACTGGCGCTGCTTCATATCGCCGCGCCACCCGGCGGAGCGGTATTTCGAGAGCCGCAGTTGGCGGCTTCGCGGAATCTCGTGGCCCTCGCCTTCGGCTCCGGAAACAGCATCTTCGTATCGACGTCGACGGATAAGGGCCGGAAATTTTCTCCGCCCGTTAAAGTGTACGAGGGAGGAATCGTGCCGCTCAGCCGGCATCGTGGGCCGCGCGTCGTGATCTCGCGAGGCACTATCATCGTGACGGCTGTGGTGGGACACACCGCCGAACAGGGTCTGCACGCTCACGGGATGGCCGCTGACGGCGATCTCATCGCCTGGCGGTCTACGGATGGAGGTAAAACGTGGCGCGGGGGAGTCCGGATTAACGACGTGCCCGCCGCCGCTCGCGAAGGGTTGCACACTTTGGCTGCGGATGGTCACGGAAAACTGTTTTCCGCGTGGCTTGACCTGCGCGCTAAAGGCACGCGCCTGTACGGTGCCTATTCTAACGATTTCGGCGCGACGTGGTCCCCGAATATTCTGATTTACGCATCGCCTGACGGAACCATCTGCCAGTGCTGCCACCCCAGTGCGGCATTCTCCCAAACTGGCGAGCTCGCCGTGATGTGGCGGAACTGCCTGGGTGAATCGCGAGACCTCTATCTCGCCGAGGCAAAAGATGGTCAACACTTCGGGACGCCGCAAAAACTGGGGAACGGCACTTGGATGATCAACGCCTGCCCATGGACGGCGGCGGTTTGGCTTTCGACGGGAATCGAATCACTACCACATGGAGACGTGACCGAAGCATCTACCTGGATCAGCCGGGAGGTCCCGAGGAGAAGCTTGGTGAAGGCAAAGACGTCGCGGTGGCTGCCGCGCATGGCCGCATTCACGTGGCGTGGATTGACAACGCGCGGTTGGAAATTTGGAGCTCAGGAAAGGTCAGCACGCTGAGTGATGGCGCGTCGTTCCCGAATCTGGCACCGCTTCCTGGCGGAGAGGTGCTTGCTGCGTGGGAGAAAGACGGAGGCATTTCGTTGGAGAGGCTCCCTTGAAAGTACCCGGACTGGCGGGCCACGATAGTATTCCAAGTCGGTCGATCGAGGCGCCACCTTTGGGCAGAACGTGCGTGTAAGCAAAGCTGCGTGTCCATGCTGTCGTCCCAGCCTGGCGTTCGGCGCTCACGGCGAGGTCTTGGTGGCGTGGCGTCGCGTGTTTCCAGGTGAGATTCGCGATCTAGTGGTCTCGGCCTCGCACGACGGCGGCCTGACCTTCGCCGAATCTGTCCGGGTGCACGACGATGGCTGGAAATTGAATGGCTGCCCCGACTGCGGGCCGACACTGGCTGAAAGCAGGGGTGCCCTGTACATTGCCTGGATGACAGAGGGTAAGGATGAACACCCTCGCATCGAGTTGGCACGCTCCGGTGACGGTGCAAGATCCTTCGGTCATCCCTCCGATGTTTCCGGTGAAATCTTGGATCCTGACCATCCGGCCATGCGAACTGCGGATGACGGAACCCTGTGGCTCGCCTTTCAAGGACGCGCCCAGACCACAAACGGCAATTGGAGCAAGACCCAAGCTTATATCCTTCAGATTAGCCCTGGCGGCGTTGCTTCGAAACCAATTCCCGTACCGGGTAGCGAGAATTCGATTGCCTACCCGACCATTGGACTCGGAAGTGGAGGGCGGCTTTTCCTGGCCTGGACACAACCGCAGGGCGATCGTCCGGAAGCGATGCTGTCGCGCGGAAGAACGGGATCATGACGACTGGAAAGTAGCATGGTCAGTCTTCCTGCCATTTACCCGACCCTATGATCATTAGAAATTGGTGGTCAGCCGAAGAGCAACACTCCTCGAAGGACCGATCGCGTTACCGGAGAACAACCCGCCAAAGTCGATGACGTCCAGCACGTTGGTAAGATTTTCTCCATCGACCTGGAAGCGTACCGCCATGCGATCTGACCTGTAAAGGTCTGCGCCTGCCGAGGCGCTGATTTGAACCGAAGGCTCGATGCGGCCGGCAGCAAAATCGATGCGGCTGACCACCTGGGGGCCGTATTGGGCGAGCGCGTCAGTGACGTCACCCTGGAAGTCGAACGGCAGTCCGGAGTCATACTGAACTCCCCCAGCTACCCAAAGGCGGGGCAAAATCTGGTAGCGAACCCGCCCGCGGACCGTGTTCCGCTGGTCCTGCGAATCCGGGAAGTGGCCGGAGGTCGGAATGACCGCGTCGTCGCCCAGAAATAGCCCGCCCGTTACCGGGAACCACGCGTTCCCCACCTCGTAGGAATAGGTCAGAAAACCGGAAAACCCGTGCGATTCAGGGAACTCGAGTTTTCCCTCGGCGCCGTAGATGAGGGCCTTACGGAACGCGATGGGGAAACTGATGGTTGTGTTGTCGATCTGGTCATCGTCCGCGTAATTGTTTACCGAGCGCTCGAAATAGTTGCCATCGAGTTTGAATGTTTTCGAAAATGTCTTGGTGAATCCCACCTCATAGTAATTTCCAACCGAGGGCCGGACGGGCAATTGCACAGAAATCGTGTCGAGGGTCGTCGCGGCCGTGGAACCCGAGAGCAGGATGTTTTCGAATGACGGCGTCTGGAAAACACGGTCGTAGGAAACGTGCAGTACCAGGCCGGCTGAGGGGAAATAGCGTGCGAGGGCTACGCGGGGGCTAATAGCTTGCTGGTTCGACAGGAGTTCGTAATGATCCCAACGCGCACCGGCATTCATGGTCCAATTGCCGAAGTGGACCTGATCTTGCACAAATACCGCCTGTTCCAAATCGCGGCGATGCGCCACAAAACTGAAGTTCAGGGGCGTACTCGGGTCGAATTGGGTGTCGTCGGTAATGAGGTAGCTGAAATTCTCGTGCAGAAACTTGTTGTCCGACTCCACACCCGCCTTGAATTCGTGGTGGCCGTGGCTGATGGTGACGGTACCCCGGAAATAGCCTTCATCAAACCAGTTATGCTGAAAAACCTCGACGGGTGTGGAATAAACGTTGGAATAGAAATGGTTGGCGTTGTTTCTCACCATGCCGTGAAAGTCGGCGACGACATTGGACGAAACCGTATGCTGGTACGAGACAATGCCCATGGTTTCGAAGTTATTGGCATTTTGAAGTTGTGACTCTGGGGGCAGGCTCGGGTCAAAAGGATCGGGATGAGGAGCCTCCTGAACCTGCTCATTCGGAAGTTCGTATCGCGAAAGCTCATGCCAAAGGGTAATGTCCATGCGGTCCCGCGAAGTCAAGTCGCGCTCGTACCGGGCGGAGAAATCTCCGATGGTGCCCGTATTTGTGTAGTTCTCAGGAACCACCGGATTGAGATAATGGCTGGTCATGTCCCCGCTGGCGCGAGCGCTGACGGTATTCTTTCCCCAGGCGTATTGGCCCTGACTAAACCCGCCAAAGCTATCAAAGCTGCCTCCGGAAACGACCGCCTGCCCGTGAAAGCCGGGTTGGGAAACCTCCTGGGTGTTGAGTTCCACCACCCCGCCCATTTCCCGCCCATATTCAGCGGGAATACCGGCAGTGTAGATACTCATCGACTGGATGTCGTCGGCTTCGATCTCCGGCCCGAAGCTGGGGGAACGGTTGTCGGTTAAGGGCACGCCGTCCAGTACAAACTGAGTCTGGTATTCGGAGCCGCGAGGGTGCAAGACCGCATTGCCCTCATAGAGCCATCCGGGCTGCGAGTTGACAAGATCCTGAATCGACCGGCCGGGAATGGAAGTAAGGCGATGCTGAATGAAATTGGAACCCACTTGGTTTACCGAACCTGCTTGATCGGGGTCAATCAACGTGCTGGCCGCATTCACTTCAACAGATTGATTCACAGGCGACAATTTCAGTTTGACCGTGTCGGCCAGCGGAATCGAGGAGCGAATTTCAACGGACGACGTAGCGACGGCAAAACCGGACCGCCTAACTTCAAGGCGGTAGATGCCAAAGGGCAGGTGCGGTAGGTCCAGGACACCGTCGTTGTTGGTGACCAGAGAACTACGATACTGAATCGCCTCACTAATAACCTGGACGGCAGCTTTAACACCAAGCCCGGAGGGGTCCGTCACCTTTAGACAGAGTTCACCGGAATTGGTCTGCCCGAGTAGCGTTGAGGCGGATAAGAGAAGGATCGCCGCTAGTTTTTTCATCGCCAGCAGACTCCTGTGAGTTTGTGGCCTTTCCCTGAGAACCGAGGAAACAAGGTCGAATTCTCCAGTAAAACTCGTCACGGCCGGAAGCGGGACTTCATTCCCCTAGTAAATATGGATATTCTGTCTATAGCAACCTTGTTCAGTCTTTTTCGGGGTAGGAGATGCTCAAGGAAGTCTGAACAAATAACGGGCGGGATGAATATTACGGATGAAGAGGCAACATGGCGGACGGTCTCGCTAACGAGCTTTTGCTTCCGCGGATTAAAAGCCAGGGGGGTTCGGTACAGCCCTCAGCCCTGGAGTACGAGGTAATCCGTCTCTTCGATCAATATCGCGAGCCGCTTTTTCGCTATGTTCTGTCCTTTGGCTTACAAGTGCAAGATGGGGAAGAAGTCATCCAGGAGGTGTTTCTTGCACTATTTCGGCACTTGCGGGAGGGAAAATCGCGCCGGAACCTGCCGGGATGGATATTTACCGTCGCCCACAACCTTGCTTTAAGGCAGCGCCAGATCAATCAACGCTCTCACGCGAGGTTGCGGCTCGATGACCAGGCGGAGCAGAGCCTTTCCGACGATACCCCGGACCCCGAGGCTCAGGTGCTGCATCGGGAACGCCAGAAGCGGCTGATGGGGGCCGTTCAGTCCCTTCCCGAGCTGGACCGGGCCTGCCTCCGTCTGCGCGCCGAAGGTTTACGCTATCGAGAGATTGCCGGGGTCCTGGGAATTTCTCTCGGCTCGGTCGCGAGCTCACTTGCCCGGTCACTGGCGCGGCTGATGTGTCTTGATCAGAGGTTATAACATGGGGAATCAAACCTCTCACCTCTCGGATGAGGAACTGCTCCTCTGGATCGATGGGGAACTGCGCTGGCGGCGTGCCGCGAAAGTTCGGGTGCACCTTTCCGCATGCTGGAATTGCCGCTCTCGGATGGCGCAGATTGAAAGCACGATTCACGAGTTCATGCACCTGGACCGATCGTCAATTCCCGAACTGCCTCCCAGCGCCGGCCCGCGCGCGCTGCTCAAGGCCCGGCTCGCCGAATTGGCGAGGGCCGAGAATGAAATCCCGCATCACCCGGAACGCCGGGTGCCGACGGCGTGGGTTGCTGCCGCCTCCTGTTTGTTGGTGCTAGTCATGACGGGTATATTCCTTCACTACCATACGGGAGGGTTCAAGCCGGAGACAAACGCTGAGGCATCTTCCTTGCCGGACCCCCATTTGACGCCGGGCGCGACCATGACCGTGGACATCAACGACCTCTGCTCGAAGCCTCACGATGAGGTCGTCCGTTCAGTGCCGATGGCCTTGCAGGAAACAGTTCTACGGGAGTATGGCTTGCCGCCCTCCCGTGAGCAGAACTTCGAGATTGACTTTCTCATCTCTCCCGGCCTGGGAGGCGCCGAGAACATCCGGAATCTGTGGCCCGAGCCCCGCTATCACACGGTGTGGAACTCCTTCGTGAAGGATCGACTCGAGGACTATCTCCATCAATCGGTCTGCGAGGGAATGATTAGTCTGAATAGTGCGCAGCAAGACCTTGCGGGCGATTGGATTTCGGCCTACCAAAAGTACTTCCACACGAGGGAACCTCTTTCCACCGTCTCGGAGTTGCCCAGCGCCCGCTCGAACGATCTCGTTATCTTTCCGAAATTCTGGGCATCTGCCGCCCTGAAAGCACCCCCTCTGGGGAGAGCGTGGGAAATAGCCCTATCAGCGCCACACCATCACCGAACGATGTACGCTGGACCAACAGCCAGTTATAATTCTTTCCCCACTGCTCGATGCACGGAGCTCTTGTTTTGCCGCCCAGGGTTGCTTGCTGCCTCTACCTGTACGGGAGCGTACATTTGCAGACAGACTTTCAACCACGCCTCGGCGGCGCAATTTGTTGAGAAGTTCACAGGCGTGGTAGAGTCCAACATCAATGCGTGGCGGCACAACGGCAGGCGTCAGAACTCATGATGGGCTCCTCTCGGTAACCGTTTCAAAGCTGTGAATTCATTCGAGGGAGCGTAGGTCACACGTGCCACACGGGAGGGATGGCTACCGCTCGACTCCCCTCAGTCGCAGTTCGGGGGGGAATGTGTCCGATTTCCCATTTGCATCTTGACAGAATGTCCGCCCTACGGTATTCATGACGTTGCCCCTATCGCCGTGTTCCCCGCGACAGTTTTTGGAAAAAGGGAGGAGGTTTCCTAACATGGCTGTTGCTCTTATTGCGACAGAATCGCAACTGGGAAGATCGGGGAACGATCGAACGATTACCCGGCCTTCGCTGCTGAAGGAGTTGATGGCACGAGGGGTTCGCATGACCTCGCAACGGCGCCTACTGGTCGGTATCATGCAGGATTCGCCCAGCCACCTGGACGCGGCCAAGCTTCTGGCGATTGCCAGACAACGGGATCCGCGGGTCGACCGGGCAACTGTATATCGAACCATTGCGCTGCTCAAAGGTCGTGGGCTGATCGACGAGTTGGATCTCATGCACTTGGAGGGGGAGAAGCACTATTACGAGGCCAAAACCAGTCAAGATCATTGCCACATGGCCTGCTTTGGGTGCGGGGCAATTATCGAGTATGCCAGTCCGGCCTTTGAACACCTGAAGAAAGAGATGGCAAAGCAGGGGGATTTTCAGATTCGCGTGGTCCGGCTGGAAGTGGGTGGGTATTGTAAAACCTGTGCGCAGCGGGGAGGGAGGCAGTAGGTTTTTTTCGTCCCTGTTGCGACATCGTCGCAAGTGAGACGGAGAACCAGAACCATCGAAAAGAAACAAGAACGGTCCCCACGACAATACCTTTTGGCGAAGGGTCGCAGGGACCGTCAATCGACAACCCGAGGGCTGACGACCGATTGCATTATACCGGAAGAGCCTCGGGGATTTCAGGAGAATAACCCGTATGGCTGAAGTCTGTTTGGGTAAGAATCGTTTACCCCGATTCGTTCCACCCTTCGAAGACAATCACGCAAGGTCACAACCAAGGCGTTCCCCTTCATCCTTGAAATGGCGCTTCTCCTGCCGTGCCTCGCAATCTCTCTCGGCCCGCAAAGGTTATCCGAACTTGGAAGATGTTCAGGATGAAGCGCTTTTTTGACGGTTTACGTTGTCCCTACTTTGATAGTTGCATCACGTACCGTTGAGCAAGTTTTGAGATTCATTTGTTGAAATCTATCAAGGAGAAGAATGGAATGAAGTCCAAAACCAGGGCGGTAGGCAAGAAGGAAGCGAAGAGGAATGGCCAGAGTAGTTGGCCGACTACCTATCGATGGACGGCAATCGGAACTGTCGTCGCATGTTCCGCAGTAGGCAGTAAGACAATCAATGTCGCTCGGGCACAAGGCGTGCCGGAGCCTAATGGTGCAATATCGAAGACACAGGGTGGTCACTCCTCACAGGTTCAGCGCTTTGACATCGCCCCTGGACCACTTTCGGAGGTGCTTCCGCAGTTCGCGCGTGCCGCGGGCATCAGATTTACGCTGTCCCCCGATTCGATCGGCACCATCACGTCGCCCGGTGTCTCCGGGAGGTTTACGATGCGCGAAGCGCTCGTGCGTCTGCTCGAAGGGACCAGCGTGACCTTCCGCTTTACGGCCCCCGCCGTTGTGACCTTCGAACTTCGTGGCCAAACCGAGTCGGTCGAAGTGACCGCGCGTGCTCCCGGCATGGACCCTTATGCGGACCCGGACGCGCCCTACAAGGCCGATCGCGTATCTTCGCCCAAATTTACTGAGCCGGTGGTTAACACGGCGAGGACTGAGACCGTCCTGACTCAGCAGGCACTCGAAGATAAGAACGCGACGACCCTACGTGAAGTATTGCGGTCGACGGCGGGTATCACCTTGGGATCTGGCGAAGGCGGCAACGCCTTCGGTGACCGCTTCTTCATCCGCGGCTTTGACGCGCGCAACGACGTCTTCATCGACGGCGTTCGGGACTCCGGCGTCAGCATCCGCGAGAATTTCGACGACGAGCAAATCGAGATCCTGCGCGGGCCGGCCTCCTCCTTCGCCGGCCGGGGCACCACTGGCGGCGCGCTGAACATCGTCACCAAGGAAGCCCAGCCCACCGACTTCTACCATCTCGAGGTGGAGGGCGGCTTCAACGACTCCACCAAGCGCGGTAGCGGCGACATCGATAAGGTGATCAGCCCGGCGCTGGACATGCGCCTCAACGGCATGGTCCACTATGCCGACGTCGCTGGACGCGACTACACGACGGACAATCGCTGGGGTGCCGCCGGGAATGTGTTCTACCACCCGTCGGACAAGTTCAATGCGACAGCCAACTATGCGCACACCTACTTGTGGGGAATTCCGGATTTCGGTGTTCCCTATGACCAGGTCACGCGCGCCCCCGTAACGGAAGGCATCGTTCCGCGCAACACTTATTACGGTGCCATCAACCGCGACTTTACCAAGTCGACCCAGGACGTAGGCACGCTGGACCTCTCATACATAGTCAACGACCATGTCACGGTCGACAACAAGTTTCGGGCCAGCCACTCCCTTCTGAATTACATCGGCACGATTCCGGAGAATCCCAGCGCTACCAACCCGCTGACGGCACCCTACTCATCGACGCCGACCTTCTTCTCCGGTTACGTTCAATTGAACGCACAAAGCCGCTACGAGCCGGTAGACGTTGTTAATGACCAGCCCGAGGCGGCGCTCAAATTCGATACCGGCAAAATCCATCACACGGCGGTGGTGGGAGGCGAGTTCTCGAACGAGCAAACTAGCATCCAGGGTTACAGCGGCCTAACCTCCGAACTGACGACGGGCCCGGTGGTTATCACCTCAACCGGGGCACCGATCGTCAGCGTCTACAATCCGCCGCACGTTCTGGTCGGGTCGAACCCGATCCAGCTAGCGGGTAATCCGCTGCGCTATCACGTGGACACCGAAGCAGGGTATCTGCTGGACACGGCGAACTACCACGATTTCATCATCCTCAACGCCGGCATCCGATACGACGATTACCACATCACGGCTGCCAATAATTCCAGCTCGCAGGGTGCGGACGATGGCATCACCAGTTACAACGCCGGGCTGGTGGTCAAGCCGGTGAAGATCGGCAGCATCTACTTCGCCTACGCGACCGCAGCCGACCCGGTCGGAGATGAACTCGACGCGACCTCTAGCTCCTACGGCGGCCTGGCGGCGACGCAGGTCGCCACGCAGATCTTTGGTCCGCAACAGAGCCGGTCCTACGAGCTCGGCACGAAGTGGGAGCTTCTCAAAGAGCATCTGCTCATCAGCGCGGCACCGTTCGAGACCGACGTGACCAATGCCCGCGAGAGTGTGCCGAACGGCTTGCCTGGCTACACCAGCGGTCAGATCGTCGCGGGTGCGGCCTACCGCGTGCGGGGCCTCGATTTTGAGGCTGCTGGCAAGCTCACCTCCCGATGGAGTGTGATGGGTGGGCTCGTGGTGATGGACCCTAAGGTTACGAAGTCGATTGTGCCGGCTAACGTGGGCCTGCAATTGGCCAACATCGCGCCCCGATCGTTCAATCTTTTGACCAAATACCGGATTACCAAGCGTCTCGAACTCGGCGGGCAGAGCATCTACGCCTCGCTGATCAAGGGAGGTTCGCTGCTTGCGGCGAATGGCGGAGTCGCTTATCCGAACCCTCCGAATCCCACGCTCCTTCCTCCCCATTGGCGCTTCGATATCTTCGCCGAAACCAAGATCAACGACCACGTGAGCCTGAAGCTCTATGGGGAGAATATCTTCAACAAGACGTACTACGACTCCTTCTATCAGAGCGCTCAGCCGTTCATTCAGGTTGTGCCCGGCCGGGCGGTGTATCTCAGCCTGGTGTTTAACTTTAATAATAGGTGAGCTACGCATGCTGATCTGCATTCCCGATGTCCTGAGCAAAGATGATGTGGCGGATTTTCGCCGCATCATGACCGCGGAAGCCTGGGAGGACGGCCGCTCGACGGCCGGGGCACAATCGGCGGAGGTAAAGAAGAACGAACAGCTTCCGCCCGACGGTAAGACGTCGCGACAACTCGGCGAGCGCATTCTGCGTGCGCTCGCCGCCAATACCGTGTTCGTCTCGGCGGCGGTGCCGTTGCACATCTTCCCGCCGTTGTTTAACCGCTACGTCCCGGGCCAGTTCTTCGGCGAGCACGTTGATAACTGCATCCGGGGCGACCGTCTTACCGGCTTGCGCATCCGCACCGATCTTTCCGTCACCTTATTCCTGTCGGAGCCTGAGGAATATGACGGCGGTGAACTCGTCATTGACGACTACTACGGCTCCCACCAGGTCAAGCTGCCGGCGGGGCATGTCGTCCTTTACCCGTCGACGAGCCTGCACCGGGTGACTCCGGTGACGAAGGGCGCGCGCATCTCCTCCTTCTTCTGGCTGCAGAGCATGATCAAGGACCCGGTTGCGCGGCGGATGACGTTCGACATGGACAATACGATCCAGGAACTGGTCCGCCGCTTGGGCCGCAACGACGCCGACGTCCGGAAACTCACGAACATCTACCACAACATCATTAGGTACTGGGCGGAGCTATGAACCGGAAAGCCGCACAATGACCTCATCCACCAGAATTCTGGATACCCAAGAGATCGAAGCCACCGACGCATGCGCATCTTGGTTCATGAAGGAAGGCATTCGTCTGATGCATTCGGGCAACGATGCGGACACGGCACTGGTCTATTTCGATCGCGCCCTCGAACTGCGCCGCCGCCTGCCAACCGAAGTGCCGATGCACGCCTACGGCTTGGCCGCCTGTTGGCTGAATCGCGCTGAGGCGCTCACGAGTCTTGGCGCTTCTCACCATGCGCTGGCGCTTCGCGCCTACGACGAAGCGTTGGCACTCCTGCGTCCGCTACCGCTCGGCGACGACGCCCGTTACTACCGGCGTTTAGCAATCGCCCATCAGAACCGGGGGTTGGTTCTTGCCGCTCAGAGCCCGCTGGCGCTGGCGGACGCCATCCCCGCCTTGATCGACGCCATTGCGGTCCTTGACCATGCTGAGACGATGGACGCGGCTGAGCGCGACAATCTCCTCGCTGTCGTATGGATGAACCTCGCGAACCTTCAGGCGTCGGAGGCCGCGCTTGTCTCGGACCTCGCAGCGCGGGAGTCGGCGCGGCGAGTGCTGGCGCTGGTGCAGGCGCACGAACATCAGGATGCCGCGGCAGCGCTGACAGGCCTCGAATCGCGCCATGTGCTCTGTCAGATCGTCGCACGCCGGTTGTCAGTCCAGGCGGAAAGTGAAACGGTCATGGAGGACGTCCACGACGCGACAGATCTCGCCGACGAGGGATTGGCCCTCGTCCGTGAGTGGGAACGACGCGGCATCGACCGCTTCCGCAACCTGGCATCCGACCTGTTTCGGTTCGGCGCGCGGGTCTATGCTTACTATCAGCCGCACTTTCTGGACGAGTTCATCAGCGAACAGTTGGATCCTCAGCAGTCCGCCCACGCTTTCGTTCAAAGCCGCGAGATGCAGGGCAGCGCACGAGAGATCGGGTTGCTGGCCCTGGCCGATACCGTGGAGGATTCCAGGACCGAGCCTGGAAATTCCAAGGGGTCACTCAATTTCCCTAGAATGCGTTCTGCGCTCGCTGCAGGCTCGTCCCAATGTAATTCCTCAGATCACGTGGAGCGCCCGTAGATGAGCAACGTGGCTTTGCCCTCGGACGTCAACGCTGAATCTCGGGCCGGTTCCCTTTGGCTGTTCGTGCTTCCGATCGTCGTGCTGGTCTGCGTTTTCATTGTCTGGCAAGGAGCGGCGGCGCTGGGTGATCCAAACCCTTTGGCGCCGCAGACGAAATCCTCCACGGCCTTGCTCGACATCGGTATCCTGGTTTTTCGGGAGGGCCTGGAGTGTGTGCTGGTGCTCGCCGCCATCGCCGCCGGGGTGAACCGCCGCCGCGGATCGCTGCGGGCGCCTATTCTGACGGGAGTGGCACTGGGAGTGGCCGCGACTTTGGCCACTTGGTTTGCTGCGGTTCACGTTCTGGACGACCTCAGCCAACACGTTTCCGCTCTCGCGTTGCAAGCCGGCACTGGTCTGCTGGCGGTTGTGGTATTGCTGATCGTGATGAACTGGTTTTTTCACAAGCTCTACTGGACCGGCTGGATTTCCTTTCATAGCAGGCGAAAGCGGGAACTGTTGGACCAAGCGGTCACGGAGCACCGTTCACGGGCGGGTGTGTTTGGGGGGATGGTGCTTCTGGCATTCACGTCCTTCTACCGGGAAGGATTCGAGGTCGTCCTATTTCTCCAGAGTTATCGCCTGCGCCTTGGGAGCACGGTCGTTTTGGGGGGAGCCTGCCTGGGACTCGTCCTCGCCGCGCTGGCAGCTTACTTCACCTTCGTGGCACATCAAAAGCTTCCCTATCGGAGAATGCTCGTGCTGACGGGAGTTCTTCTGGGGATTGTCCTCATCGTGATGGTCGGCGAACAAGCCCAAGAAATGCAACTTGCCCACTGGATTCGGACCACGCGGATTCCATCCCTGGTTCGCGTGATTCCCGCATGGATGGGTGTGTGGCTCTCGATTTTTCCGACGGTCGAGACCCTCCTCGCGCAAGCCATTGCTGCTGCACTCGTTCTGGGTTCCTACGCGGCGGCGGGCGGAGGAATAAAACGCCTTGAAACGAGGTTAAGGAACCCCTTTTTGAGAGCCCGAGTGAAGAGGTGCCCTTAATGACAGTCAAGTTGTGGCTTGCGACAGTTTGTTTCTCCTGGCCCCTCGACCTTGGCAGGCAAGTCGGGAGCCGTTATAATTTAAGGCAGTTGGTCTGAACTGATTGGCGACATTGATTACCGTACTCCAAAGCTGATGAACGCTGTGCTCGCTTACCAACGTCATTCCCGCTTGCATCCTCCTCGCCTCGCGAAACCCCAGGGGTTCACTTGAATGTGCGCTACCCATACGTCCGGTGGCCGTTGCTAACCAAATTTTAAATGCTGAATCAATACCCGAAGCGTGCGTGCTCCGCGCTGTAGGTCTTGCTTAGACACGTCGAGTTGAGGAAAGCGGTCGCCTGGACGCGCGCCGTGATATCGCAGGCCTGAATGATGTGATAGACCGCTATGAGGGTTTTGACCGGCGAGCTGTCCGGGCCTCTGAGGAGATCATCGCATGACAAAATCGATTCCCGACCTTGTCTCCGAAAACGAGAAACTGGCGAAGGACGTTCTGGCTCCCGCCGCTGATGAGGTTGACCGCACACGCCGCTTTCCGCGCCAGAACCTTTTGGAATTTGGCCGCCGCGGCCTCTTGGGACTTCTGGTGCCCGTTGAATTCGGGGGCGCGGGAGGTACCATCGCTGACATGGCGCATGTCCTACAAACCATGGGCAGTGCATGTGCTTCCACTGCCATGGTCACCCTCATGCATTACTGTGGAACCGCCGTGATTGCTGCCAAAGCAAGTGCGGTTCTCCGTCAGGACCTGCTGCCCGCCATCGCTCGCGGCGAGCATCTAACGACGCTGGCCTTCAGCGAGGCGGGTTCGGGAGGTCACTTTTATATGCCCGTCAGCGAGGTCAAACGCAACGGCCAGAGCGGCCGATTGACGGCGCGCAAGACCTTTGTAACGAGCGCGGGCGAAGCGGACAGCTATGTGGTTTCCAGCCGGAAGGCTGGAGCTACCACGCCAACGGAGTTAGACCTGTACCTGATCGCCAAAGGCGCCAAGGGCTTCGAAGTCGGCAAACCTTTCGAGGGGTTGGGGCTCGCGGCCAACGCCAGCGCTCCCATGACCCTTGACGATGTAAAACTGGAAGAACAGAAGCGGCTGGGAGTTGAAGGCAGCGGATTTCAGACCATGATGGAAGTGGTTCTTCCTCATTTTCAAGTCGGGGTGGCGGCGGTTTCGCTGGGCATCGCCGCAGCGGCATTCCAAGCGGCTACGTCACACGTAACGGCGCGAAAATATGAACACGCGGGCGGAGCTTCACTCTCAACCATTCCGCGCGTGCAGTTCCTCGCCGCCGAGATGGCCCTCGAACTCCGCTCGGCGCGCGCTTACTTGGCGGAGACCGTCCGCCGGGCGGTTGCGGCCGACCCGGAAGCGATGCTGGATATTCTGGGTGTTAAAGCCAAGGCCGCCGAAGCTGCCCTGGCGATTACCTCCCGTGCCATGACCTTGGGCGGAGGAGCGGCATTCGGGCGACGCGGAGGGCTCGAACGAATTTTCCGTGACGCGCAAGCCGCTTCCGTGATGGCGCCGAGCACGGATGTTCTGAAGGAGTTTTTGGGAAAGGCTTGCCTGGGGGTTCCGCTTTTCTAAGCTGGGAGGGAGGGATTCCGAAGATGCTAACCAATCGAAGTAACAAATCGGCGCTCCGCGTAGGGGCAGTGGCGTATGACCCGAAGGTGGTAACGATTTGGGAGGGCTTTTTGCCGTATTTCGAAATGCACGGCGCCCCCATCGACTATGTTCTTTACTCCACCTATGATGCTCAAGTCGATGCCCTTCTTGCCGGTGAAATCGATGTGGCTTGGAATTCGCCTCTCGCCTGGATCAAGAGTCAAGTTGTCAGTGGCGGCACTTGCCGTGCCATCGCCATGCGCGATTCCGACCGTGACCTTACGACGAAGATTCTGGTGCGCAAAGATTCGGCCATTCAATCTCTGCCCGATCTCAAGGGTAAATCCATAGCGGTCGGCGCCTCGGACTCACCCCAGGCCACCCTGATTCCCCTCCTCATGGTGGCCGAGGCGGCAGTCATCCCCGGGCAGGACTGCAACGTCCTTTATCACAACGTCATGGTGGGAAAGCACGGCGACCACGTCGGCGGCGAGCGCGATGCCGCCCGTGCTCTCGCTGCGGGAAAAGCCGACGCGGCATGCGTCCTTGACGCCAACTACACGGTCTTTATCAATGAGGGCACGCTCGATCCCGGTACCACGCGCGTGCTGGCGACCACTCCTCCGTTTGACCATTGCAATTTTACCGTCCAAGCCGGCCTGCCGGAGCAGCGCTTCGGACCTTTTGTCGAGGCGCTGCTCGGCATGTCGTTTGAAGACCCCGCCGTCCGCACTCTGATGGAGCTGGAAGGTTTGAAGCGATGGCTCCTAGCTCGGACGAGCGGCTATGCGCAGTTGGAAACAGCCGTCGAGCGGTTCCACTTTTATGCCTGAGCGGTTTCCCAAGGCGCAACTCGAACTCGAGGATCTGGCGATTCACGATGGTGCGCCAGTTCTTCTTCGGAGAGCGCTCGCGGACCTTGCGCCGGGCGATTGGCTGGAGGTGCGCGGCGACTCGCCCCAGTTGGTCGAGGAACTTGCTGCATGGTGTCGGAAGGAGGGGCATCACTATTTGGGCATAGGAACGGCGCCGAATACCTATCGCATTGAACGAGGCGCCGGGCCATCCCCGGTGATCAGCACGGGCGGCCAAGTGGCGGAGTCCGCCGACCCGCAATGGGGCTTGGCGCCACGGGGCGGTAAGGTGGAGGTGGGCGGTCCGAAGTTCGCATTCACCTTGTCGCAGAAGCGGGACATCTGGGCGCACGAACTGCAAAGCATTTACAAGCAAGCGGTCGGAAATCAATGGTCGGCGGCGCGGGATGTCCCCTGGGATGAGCTTCCCAAGCTTCCGGACGAATTGGAAGCCGCCGTGTGTCAGGTCATGACCTTTCTCACTGAGAACGAGTTCGCCGCACTCTACGTGCCGGCACGCTTCATCCCGCGGATTCACCCCCACTACCGTGAAGTGGTGGAGGTATTGGCCGTTCAGGTGGTGGATGAAGCTCGCCACGCCGAGGCCTTTACCCGGCGGGCAGAAGCGGGTGGAAAAGGACTCGGAACATCCGCCGTGAGTGGACAGCTTTCGCTCCAGACGCTGATCGAGGAGCCGGATTTCACCACTGCGACCTTCCTTCTCTGCGTGATGGGCGAGGGGACATTCTTAACTCTTCTCAAATTTCTTCAAGAGTTCGCGCCGGAGCCGGTCACCGCAAATCTGGCAAGACTTGCTCACCGCGATGAGGCGCGCCACGTGGCCTTCGGGGTGGAGCATGTCCGCTATGTGCTGGAGCGGGAGCCCGAGCGACGATCTTCACTGGCCGCGGCCGTCGAGCGGCGTAGCCGAATGCTCGCCTCGATTTCCGGCCTCAGCCCATACGTACACGACGCAATGGTGATTCTGGCGGGCGGGGGAATCTCGCCACGTCAGATCCAGGCCGGCACACGCAGGGTCACCGCTCTGCATCGCGAAATGGATCGCACCCGGCGCGAGCGCCTTCAAAGCCTGGGTTTTGATAGCGACGCGGCGAGGATGCTCTCCTCATATCACACGAAGAACTTCATGTGAGGTCATACTGCCTGACCTAACTGCCCTTTAGGATCGGGTATAATTCCATCAGGCTAGATCACATACAGAGTGCGGCCGGTTCGCGACGGAGGTACGCCCTGCAATAGTCACGGGGCTGCTGGCGTCGTCGCCGGTCGTTTGCCGGGAGGAATCCGGGATGAAGTGGATTGATTTGCTAGCGGTGCTCATCCTGCTGCCAGCACTTGGGCTGGCGCAGAAGTTGGAAGTGAAGTCAGCGACCTCGTCGAAAGTCATTTTGGCTTGGTCGGGCAGCGGGCCCAGTTGGATCGTGGAGCGGAAATCTGGTCTGGCATTTCAAAAGATTGGCGACGCGAACAGCCCCACCTTCGAAGACACCGAAATCGTGCCCTTTGGAACGTACACGTATCGAGTGAGGGCCAGTGCGACCGCGACTCCTTCCAACGCCGTGACCGTCGGCCCACCGCCGATGGGGTTGTTGAAACCCGCTCCGGCGCCGGCGGGAAACGACCGCGACTCGGACGACTGGGGCCGGCGTTCGGCGCTAGCGCTTGATGAAAATGGCGATGCCGCGTCCGCCTTTCTCTGGCGCGACCCAAACGCGGACAACAAACCCGATGAGAGCCAGGTCATGTTTGTGCGCTGGAATCGCGCCCAGTACAAATGGGAAGCTGCGCGCAAAGTTGCCGTGACCGGTGTCACCAACTATGAGACGGCTGAACCCCTTTCCCTGGCGTTCGAACCCGGTACGGGAGTGGCGGGGCTAGTTTACCCGGTGAAGGACCAGAAGGGCTTTACTTTTGCGCTTTCCCGCGACGGCGGCGCGACCTGGCAAATGACGTCCTACAGCATTGGCCTGCAAGATGAGATCAATTCCAGTACGCTGATCTTCGCCAAAGGCCATTTCGATCTGGCGGTAAACGTGTACGGCGACGGCCCGGCACTGATTGACGGCGACATCGGCAGCGATCCCAGCACGTGGCGCAAGCGCGAGCCGCCGGTAGTGGGCAAATCCCATCATGACAAGGCGCCGGTGGGGCTGGCGATGGACGCGCAGGGGAAGATCTTCATGGCGTTTTATGACAGCAACGTCGAGGGCAAGAAAGGGTATCTGTTTAATGCGTGGCAGCCGGATTCGGGCAAGACGGTCACCGTATCGGACACAAAGGGCGACGAGCCTGACTCCCCAAATTTGAAGATTGCGGCGGGAGGCGGGAAGTTGGTCATGCTGATGGCCATGAATCCCGATGAGAAGGATGATAAGGCAGGAATCTGGGCTTCTGTTTCGTCGGACGGTGCAACCTGGACGCCCGCGGCCAAAATTCCCCATGACCCATCCCGCTCGATTGGCGGCACGATGTCGGTGGCCATCGATTCCAAGGGCAATATGTTTGCCGGTTACAGCACGCCTTCCGGCGGAGAGGACAGTTCGTGCGGCAATGCCGAATACGCTACCTCAACCGACGGTTTGAAGTGGGTTTACTGTAGCAGTGGCAAGCCGGGGCCCGGTACGTTCCAGCCGAGCTCTCAAACGCGGAATGTAATCATCGCGCCCGACAACAGTGTCTACTATCTCTGGAACGAGTGGCGAAGCGAGAAGTTTGGTCCGGGATTATTGCTGTGGCACCGGCCTTAAGTCGACGCTGACAAGGACCTTGCCCTGTAGGGCTTCTCACGAGGATACCCACAGAGGGAAACAGTTCTTAGTACCGACAACACGGAGTTGACCAGGCGCAGGGCGGCCAGCACAACCGGGCAGCGCGCGACTCCACGAGTTAGTGTGGAAACCCACGGTTGCGCCAAAAAGGTGGAGCACCAACGTTGCTATAAGCGGGGATTCACCCCAGTGGACCGCTCCATTTACGATAATTTCTGTTCCGGCTGGGTAAAGGACTCGATGCATTCTATCCGATGGCTGCGCATGGAAGCACACACCGATGCGGAAGGTAGACGATAAAAGTTTGTACTCAGGTTTGATCCGATTGCACATCCTTCACCATGCTTCGGAAGGATCTATTTACGGGATTTGGATCAGCGAAGAACTCGCGCGCCATGGGTACAGGTTAAGCGCCGGAACTCTCTACCCAATATTGCACGGATTGGAGAAGCGAGGTTATCTGTCTTCCCACTCTGAGCGAAACGGGAAGTGCCTGCGTCGCATTTATGAGATTACACCGGAGGGCCGGAAGGCGCTGCAGTCGGCCCGCCGGCGCGTGCGGGAGCTTTTCGGGGAAATGTTTGGAATGGTCCCGCATTAGCGTCCGGCTGAAGAGAGGGGAAGACGATTTCCTTGCCCGCCCTTGGTCTCTGATGATGCACACATTCAGCACGTAATTGATTACCATGCGATCCGCAACCTAAAGAAAGCGCGAGGTCGGTGGGGCGGGAACGCTGATGGGCGAATCAGAGGCTGTCCGCAACAGGAACCACAACCGCACCTGCTTGGTGGACGAACTTTCTGGCATGCAGTGCGTCTTAGTCAACGAAGCCCCTAAGTTAGGCATTGCCATCTACAACATGCGGCAAGGTGAGGGGATTCGATACGGAACCCTGTTCCGGGATGCGACAGTGGGAGCCATGGATTCTGCCAACGCCATGAATCTGGGCGGCCTCCATCAAGTCATCTTCATTTGTCACACGCCGCTGGAGCGGGAACTGGCGGACCTTATCAGTTGGTAAGGGCGCGCCGTTTTGGAAGATTCAGAAGGAGATGCTGTCAATGCTTTACCTATCGTTAGTACCCCCTTAGAGTTCGCATAAATGCTGATTCCCAGAGCACTTATGTGCGAACTGCGTTGTTGCTCGTCTTGCACGACGGATTTCATCGTGGAAAATGCCTTCGGAACTCTGGCCATGGCTTCCGGGTTCAAGAGCAAACACTGTGGTGCAAGGATCTACTCTCTCGAGCGTTCTATTTTGGGTCGAAGTGAGGTTCTGGACTGAGCATAACTTGGGGGTGCCCGAAAATACAAAGAAGCGAACTATCGCAAAGGCAGAGGATGGAAGAAGGTTCAAACCAGAAGCGGCAACCGGTGAAGTTGCGAGCTTCAACGGTTGCCTAACCATGCCCAACCTGATGAGAGGTTGAATATGGATGAACCGAAGATACACCCATCTGCATTTCCCAGACAACCAGCACGGACGCGGGCGGCAATCTATGCGAGGGTCTCAACCCACAATAACAGCCAAGATCCTGAAATGCAAACCCGCGAACTGCTCGAATACTGTGAACGGCGCGGCTGGGACCTCGCCGGCTCTTACGTTGATGATGGGATTTCCGGCTCCGAGGAATCGCGGCCAGAGTTGAACAGGCTGATGACCGATGCGAGGCAGCGGAAACTTGATGTGGTCGTAGTTTGGAAGCTGGATCGTTTTGGCCGCTCGCTGAAGCATCTGGTAAACGCGCTGGCGGAGTTCGAGGCATTGGGCATAATCTTTGCCAGTCTCAAGGACAACCTGGACCTGAGCACTCCCTCGGGACGGCTGATGTTCCAGATTATCGGTGCCATGGCAGAGTTCGAGCGGTCATTGATTCGTGAACGTGTGATGGCGGGTCTGCGAAACGCCAAGGCCAAGGGGCAAAAGCTTGGAAGGCCGAGAGTTCCCGTGGACGCTTCCAGGATAGCAGCCCTTCGCGCGCAAGGGCACTCGTGGAGTACGATCCACCGCGAGACCGGCATCGCCAAGGGGACGGCGCAGCGGGCTTTCTATAACTTGATTCAGATTACCAGCACTTTGGCTCGCGGATCTTAGGAATGCGAACTTACGGATCAAATTCGCAGACTGGTCGAGATCGTGAAACGTTCCAGAGGGCGAATGATCCGTAAGTGCTGTTCCACGCAGGTAGTCATCACATCCCGTCGTGTTCGGGTATCGTCGGCCGCGAAGCAAAGAGTGGAAACGCAAGGAAGAGACTGCACGGTAGCGACGCAACCGGTCCTGCGCGGAGGGGCAAGGCCGTGCGGTAGCGAAGTTGGGTAGGTGGACTGACCGGATGCTCTTAATGTTGACCAGAAGCCGGCGATCGCGGGCATGGGGATTATCAGGCATGCCGTATCTCGGCAGAATCGCGAGCTTACAGCTGATAAGTGATGTTTCTTGGCCCGCTCGTCCATCGTCCCTTCCTCCCGGGGGCCTTTTAGCCTCCCATAGAAGGTGGAGCACTTGGCTTACCGATGGCGCTTAGGCGGGGTTATCGTGTTGCGGCGGTTGGCAGCGGCGATCTGGTCGGGCGTGACCATTCCATCACTCGTCTTCTTCCACCGGCCTCTTTCCAGGTTGTCGGGGGACCGGCCGGTAACCTAACTGAGCGGAACCGCGAGCTTGGTGTTTCCACTGCGCGCTTCCATCCAGTCCTTACCAACCTTGACGGACCAGGTGCGGCCACCCACTTTGATCGTACGCATTGATTCTTCTTCAGATGCCGGATTCAGGAAATGTCCAGCGCTATTCTCAACGCCTGCGAGAGGGCGAAGCGTTTGGCGGGCGAGAGGGCGCCGACAAAATCGGTAAGTTGTGATTTCCGCACGCTGGCCAGGTCATCGCAGAAAATCCAGCTCGGGTGTTTCAGCCCTTCTTCGGGGCCGACAGCAACCTGCGTCCCCAATTCCCGGCCGTGGGTGTAGATGGGAGCGCAAACGGCAGTCGAAAATTTCGAATCGAGAAGCGCTTGGCGGCTGACGACGACAAACACACGGGCGGGCCTGGGGTCGCCGGGCGGACGCCGGACGCGGTAAAGGTCACCGCGCCTCATGCTTCCTCCGGGATGGTCTGGAACTCCAGAACATCTTCGGCCTCAGCGTTCAGCTCCTCGGCGTGCCGGTTGAGCAACTCCAGGTCGCGGGCGTTGATCGCGGCACGTTGACGCCGTGCCAGATACCCGCGCAGTACGGCGTCGACCAGCGATGACCGGGAACGCTTGCGACCCGCCACGCGGTCGATGCCTCGGATCACCTCGCGGGAAAGTGTCAGTGAGGTTTTCATTTTCGTTTTCATACCACCATTATACTACCATTCGCGAAGTGCAAGTGGGTTTTCACGCAGGTAGTCATCAGGTCCCGTCGTGTGCGGGTGTTGTCTGCCGCGAAGCAAAGAACGGAAACGCAAGGGAGAGACTGCGCGGTAGCGACGCCACCGGTCCTGCCCCTGCCCAGAGGAGCAAAGCCGTGCAGCGGGGAATTTGGGCAGGTGGACTGACCGGATGGTCTTACTGTTGACCAGAAGCTGGCGATTGCGGGCAAAGGGATTCAGCTTGTCGGATCTTTGCAAAATCACGAGCTTACTTCCGATTGACGAGGTTTTTGGGCAAGCCCCGAAAAGGCCGCTGTGTGGTTCCCCCGAGGAGGGTGTTACGACGAAACCGACAACGAAGGCAAGCTGGTCAATGACTTCAAACCCGCACGGGGCATCGCGACGACCCGCGATGGCCGGCACAAAAGGCAGGTTGGCGTTGCTCGACGCGCGTGAGCGCCGATATCATGCTGCCCACTCCCGGACGGGCAACGACGTCAGGACCCTGCCTGAAATTCTCCTTCCGGAAAAGTAAGTGTCGGCCAGAATGGATCCTGTTTCACGGGGGCGGGTCGTTCGGTGCAGCGGGCAACCGAATCTCCTGCACGGATTGGTGAGTGACATAAATGACGTATCCCAGCGGACAATCCGCTAGCTTTAGATAATCCAGCAGTTGCGCGGCGTGTTTGTGCTGCACCTCTATCTTTGGTGCGATGTCGCTTTTCCAGTCGAATATGGCCTCAGCTTTGGCATTTCCATAGGCGACCGCATCGCAGATACCGGCACTGCAACGCAAGCCGCCATCGTTCTGTTCAACAGCCCCGTATACATTGAACTCGGGTACAAGCTTTGGGCGGTGCTTGGCGACCAGGGGCAATTCGAGCGTTTTGCGCACCGAACTTGCAATTTCCGCAGAGGACGATCCTTTCGCCGGGTCAGCATGGTTATAGGCCCCTAGTTGTGCCAACAATTCCGCAGCCCGGTGCCGCAGCGCCTCAAAGTCGTCCTGAAGCTCATGATTAAGCACCTCTTCCAAGAGCTTATGGAGGACCGTCCCCCGGATAGCACTGCTGCGCACGGCCGGTAGGACACTCACGATCATTTCATCTACAGGCTCAATTTCAGGACGCTCCTCATCTTCTTCATGCCGACTGGGCCGACGCCATTTCAGCAAAAGAGTCTGCTCCGCGACGCGTTTTGCCTCAGCCGTAAATGTTTGTGCGGATTGAGCACCACGTTCCTCCGGTACGGGCACCGCGACCCCGACCGGCGGGCGGATAAAGGGTGCGAGTTTCGCCAAACCGTGGTCGACTAAGTCGAACCAGGTTTTGCCCCTGCCTTTGCCAGCGTGGCGGGGCAGAAGTAAAAGGTCCCGTGCACGCGTGGCGGCGACATACCAGAGGCGGATGTTTTCCCGCTCGCGCTGTTCTGCTTCCTCCTCCTTCACCAATGCGTACGACGGCGGCTCTATGTCGCCCGCCTTGCAATGCAGCGTGCCGTTCCGGCTAGAGTACAAGACACCTTGCGTTACCTTGATGCCGGTGCACATATTCACCGGAATCACCACGGGCCACTCGAGGCCCTTGGCGCTATGCACGGTTATGATTTGAACGGCCGCTTCGGTCGCGTCGCAGCGTCCCTCAACCTCCTGCTCGGCCTCTTGCCAACGCCGCGTCATTTCCTGCGCAAAACCGCGCAGCCCTACTACCGAAAAGGGGCGTGCCATCTCGAGGAAAACGTCCACATTTGCCAGCGGGCGTTCAGGGTGCGCGGGATAACGCTCGACCAGCAGTGGCCGCACTCGCAGCTCTTCGACCGCCCCGCTGAGAAGATCGAAGGGGCTCGTCATATAGGCCTTCCGCTTAAGCGCCGCCAGAGTTCTCAGCGCTTCAGCGGCGACCCCGTGCTTGACCAGATCCGGGTCTGTGTAAACAGTCAACCGCTCACCTTCGGGAAGACCAGCGACGATGTCGAGGAGTTCCTCCTCCGTCAGCCCGACCAGCGGACCACGTAAAAAGGCCCCCAGCGCCATTGTGTCGCGTCCGCTGGAGAGTACGCGCGTAATCGCGATAAGGTCGTGAATTTCCTGGCGCCGGTACAAACCTTTTCCCGCTTGAGTCGCTATGGGTATGCCAAGCTGCTCCAGGGCGCGCTCATACATCCACAAGCCCGTGCCAGATGGCGATAGCAGCGCTATGTCTCCAGGCTTACATCGGCCCAGTTTGCCAGTTTCAGGGTCGCGCACTTCCACAGTTCCGATGAGCCTGCTGCAGGTTTCGGCCACGGCACGCGCTTCAAGTTCGCGGCGCTCGTCGGCTTTAGTCATTTCCGGCTCGCCCACATCTATGCAGGCGACAGCGGCGCAGGGCGGAACCTCGTCTTTTACCGTGCACTCTAGTGCGGCGAACCCGACTTCTTTCAGTGGACCAGCAAAAACCGCGTTTACATGCAGCAGGACGGGTTCCACCGAGCGGAAATTCACTGTAATGGGCAACACGTTGCCGGGAAATTGCTCCCCGACGATGTCGCGCACGCGACCGTACATCTCTATGTCCGCCCGGCGGAATCGGTAAATCGACTGCTTGGGGTCCGCGACCAAGAACAGCCGTCCGGGACGCAGTTTCCTCTGAAACCACTCGCCCCCGCTGTCCTCGCCGCAGAGGAAGAACAGAATCTCGCACTGAACTGGATCGGTATCCTGGAATTCGTCCACGAGAATGTGAGCGTAGCGCTGTGATAGCGCCTGCCGGACTTCCGGGCGGTTGCGCAGGAGGTCCCGCGCCTGTACCAACAAGTCATCAAAGTCGAGCAGTGCAGAGTTGCGCTTGAATTTCTGGTATTCCTGCCGGAATTCGCAAATGGCGGCAATCAAGCGCGCCATGACCAGCTCAGCGATATTGCCGCGAAGATTCCTGAACGCAGCCGCAACGGCTTCGATATTGTTCCGGCACTCGCTGGCAAGCTGGTCGGCATAGTTGCCCGACCTGCCGTGCCCCCGAGTCGCTTCCTGCCAGGCCTTCTTCGATGGTGCGGCATAGAAAGTCAGGTCATCCTTAAGGATTGAGATGCGCGGCGGCTTGGCATAGGCCCACAACGCTTGAAAGGGCGTTGCTGGGGTGTGACCCCCGGAGTAGTGCGCCGACAATTGCTGAAAACCCGCATCGAAACTTGCCGCCTTGGCTTCATCGATGCCCAGCGTTGTGTACCAAGTGTGGTATTTGCGGATTGTATCTTGGAGCGTGTCGAAATCCGCTTGGGCCAATTTCGCTATCGGCGCTACGGCATCCCGACGAGCGTCAATGACCCCAGCCAGACTTCGCACCAGCTTGTCATCGTTTTCAAATAGCAGCACTTCTGTAATTGGATCATCGGTCCCCTCGCTCGACAAGCGCTGGCGCAGCCAATCAGAGAACTGAACGGCATAGTTGAGATCGCTCGCCGCCTCATCGGCGACTGAAGCGCCGGGGTCAATGCCTGCCTGAACCGGGTAAGGCGTGACCAGGCGCTGGCAGAAGCCGTGAATCGTCGTGCAAGTCAACTCGTCGAGCTCCCTCCGTGCCGCCGCGAGATTCTCGCGCTGCGCTACGGTAAGGCCTCGTGGCAGCGCTGCCCGAAGTGGCTTTGGCACGTCTCCCGCGATCAACTTGTCGATGTACTCCCCAATACGGCCTAGGAGTTCGCTCGCAGCAAGTTCGGTAAAGGTGATTGCTGCAATCCGGGAAGGCGCCTTGCCGGCAGCCAGCATCAGAGCCACTCGTCCGGCCAGCAGAGCTGTCTTGCCTGTGCCCGCCCCGGCCTCGACGAGAAGGGTTGCATCGTGCTCAACTAACGCACGCAAGCGATTCGGAGAGTCTGTGTCGATCATGCCTTTGCCTCCGTCCACAGCTGCAGCAGCTCGCCGACTGCGGCATCCCGGGCATTCCGTTTCAGCGGGAAATACAGCCCTTTAGCGTTGGCAGGTAGCGCAAACAGCGGCGCGTATTCGTAGTTTCTATCCGCCTTCTCTTCCGCATTTGCTCCGAATGGAAGCCGGCCTTGTTGCGCGTTGCTTGCTGCGCACGCTAGCTTTGCGCCAAGCTGCGCCAGAACGTCGTCGAAGTTTGCCAAGGGAAGATAGCCATTCTCCTGTCCGGGATACAGCAGCGCCGCCTCAACCTCGGTACCCGCAATGAGCTGACGGACTACATACGCGTATATACAGCGCTGCAGTTCCTGCCCTCGCTTCAGGCCCGGATCCTGCGCCGGTGCGGCACCGACCGTCTTATAGTCGAGCACGCGGGCACGGGTGCGGTCGCAAGTGATATCCAGGCGATCGATCCGTCCCTGCAAGGGCAAGCTGAACCCATGGACATCGAAAGTGATGCTCACGGCAGGGTCGCAAGGACGCCCGTCCGCAGCTTCATCCGCGTAGCCGAATGGGACCTCCACATAAGTATGTTGGTCCGGCAGTGCGGCCGGCATTTTGTTCAATGCGGCCATCGCCACTTCACGTCCTCTAGCCATTACGCGCTGCCAGATCCGTCGAGGGGGTGTGGGATTGGTAGAGGCCCACGCTTCGGATACCTCCTTAACGGCGTGATCGACAACTCCGGCGATATCCTCGGCCGAAGCCTTCGCCATAGCCCCCGGGGTTGGCTCCAATCTCTTGACTGCGCATTGCAGGATCTCGTGGTAGAGACTACCTTCGGCGAGGACGTCCAAGATCACGGGTTGCTCCCCGGCAAGATCACGCGGCTCCCACCACCCCATGCAGTACTGCCAAAGGAATGCCAGTGGATCGGTCAGCAATGCCCTGAGCGAAGTGGTGGAATGAGCCTCTTTTAGGCGTTTTAAGATGACGGGATGATTCGCGCGCACAATGCCGTCGTGCCCAGTCAACTCGGGTTTGCGCCAGTCGGCGGCACACGCGGCGGCTGATTGCGCCAGCGAAGTCTTCCTGAACTCTTCCCGGTTCGCCAGCAAGCGATCGGATTCGCTCATGGCGTGCTTCGGAACACGTGCACGCACCAAAGGTTGCACTGTGACGCCGCTCGGCAAAAGCGGGCTCGGGCCCAGCAGCCGGCCGTCATTGCCGCGGCGGCTGCGTGAATACACAACTTCACAGGCTTGATTGCAAATGTGGCGGAAGCACAAGCGGTCGAATTCTGGGACGGACAGCGGTTCTAGTTCAGCCGCCGGCACAAGATGGCTCGGCAGGAGGCTATCTTCCCGAGTTCGGCGTGGCCATTGACTACTATTAAGCCCCAACAGGCGAACGAACTTACGCTGCGTACCGAGGACAGCCGCAGCCGATCCCCAAACTATATTGGCGGCCGGATCAGTCGTGTCCGGGATTCGTTGCGCAGCAAGCGTAGTAGCCAGCGCTTGTGGGGGACCGTCCAGCAGCGCCTGTTTCCAAATAGCCAATGCCTGACCATTCAGAAGCATCTCCCCGGCTTTCTCTGCGGCTTCCGGACCTGCATCAAGGACGTCAAGCAAGGGGTCAAGTACCGGCCGGAAATCCGTTCCGTCTTCGTCGGCAATACGTGCCAATTCGAAGTTCCAATGCTCACGCATGAGCAAGGGCGCTTCGCGCGCTAGTTTCGTGTACCAAGCTTCCGGCAATTTTGCGAGCGCATTACAGTCAACTACCCTACGCAACGCCCGGATGACGCGGTCATGGCTGACACCGTGCAACATGACCTCCGCTAAGGCCGCACATTGCTGGCCGGCATAACCGGAGACCGCTGGCACACCATGAGCAAAATGGACGGGAAGCTGACTATCGGCGACCAAGGCACGGAAGTGGTCATCCCAGTCCTCGACCGAGGCTGCAACGATAGCGATCTCGTGCGGACGGGCGCGCTCACTTGAAATTAGTTCGCGGGCCCACCGTAACGCCTCAACCACTTCGTGTTTCGGATTTGCGCACGCAACGCCATGGTGCGAATCGCAGCGCTCCGCATGGCAAATCAACTCGATCCCGGTGCGTTCTACCCAGCGGAGATCATCTCCGTCCGCCTTACATGCATGCCAATGTACGGCAACATGCTTCGCCAACTCGGCCACAACCGGCTGCCAACAGGGCGACAGCCCGACGATGCCATGTACCTCGATGTCGCCAGTTACGTGCCGAGCGTGGTTAACGTGGGCCGCGGCCAGGCGGGAGATGTCGATGGGTAAGAGCGAGCCAGGCGGTAAATGCCTGCCGACATAGGTCTCAATCGCGGCTAAATCGGCCACGGATTCACCACGTTCCTTCCCCCACCGCTGGAGATCAATCTTGGCACTCCATGCTTTGTGCAGGCTACGGCAGACCGCATTCACCATTCCGGGCAGCGTTTTGATTGCGTCAATACTGGTGAAATCCAACTCGCTGAGCGCGCGACTCACTAACTGCTGCAAATCAGGCTTGGAAACGATCTGCAAAAAGCCGCCAGCAAGCACCTCAGCCAATTGCTGTACGGTATGTATGCGTAGCCCATGCGCGTGTTGTTGCGCCGCTTGCAGTCGGCGCTCGTGCCAACTGACCGAATTGCAAACCACTACAGTGTGTCGTTCCATAGCTCCTCCGGTCGGCAATCAGGCCGAAAGGGATTCGCACCGATTGGCAGGCGCTCGGCAGCCCGGGCCGAGAGTCGCGCAGAGTATAACTCTTTTGACAGCAGGCGAAACTACAAACTGATTTACGAAATCCGTGAGGCAGGTCGCTGGCAGTATAATCCATGCACTGGGCAAGGAAGGCGCGGGGCGATCGTCATGAACAAGAGTGACCTTTTTCGCTATAAGAATCTTCTCCTGGCAAAGCAGCATGAACTGACCACCGGCAAAAGTCTGGCCGGTTCGATTTCCCCCGGCGGCGAACCTCACGGGGATCCGGTCGATATGGCCGCAGACGAAGCCAGCGCCACAGTGCAGATGCGCCTAAAACAGACCGATAGCAAGCTTTTGCGCGCTATTGAGGATGCCTTGACGCGGATTCGGCAGGAGAAATTTGGCACCTGTGAGGAATGTGGGCAGCCAATTAGCAAGGCGCGCCTGGAAGCGGTGCCCTGGGCCCGGTACTGTAGAGACTGCAAAGAGCAACAGGGGGCGCAAGGTTAAGACGCGAAGGTCTGGATTGGGACCTATGGCTCGGCTTATGGAGAACTTTTTTCCTGATTCGAGGACTGATCTATGACGCTGGGAGAGACGTTGATTTCGGTCTGGCGGCAGTCGCTCGCCGAGGGCAGGCAGAAAGTTGACCTCGAAGACAGAGACTACCCAGTTGGGCTGTTTCGTGCCAAAAAGCTCAGGAACGTAGACTTCAACTACGGCGAACTCAGCATCATCGGCATTGAACAGAATCCGGCGACGAATTCGCAGTGGGCTGGCTTGGCGCGACTAGGAAATCGAATCATGCAGTTCCGTTGCAATGGCCGTTACGTGGCCAACGTCTGCGAAGGCAAATTGTTGAGGTATTCGGCATGGAAAGGCATGGGACTGCCGGAGTGATGCCTGCCTGTTGGTAACCTCCTCATGGCCCACATCATTTCGGATCTTCCCACCGCGGAAGCGGATCGCGTGCGGCAAGCTGAAGAAGAAGTTCACCGTTTCTCCTATCGTCGAACAGCTCCCGAATAAACTCGTACGATTTCTGGACCACATCGACCATGAGCCTCTTCATCTCCGCATCATCGAATCGCGAGAGCTTGCGCCAAGGAATCTCCCCAAACGGCGTAGATACCACCACATCCGAGTAATCACCTGCCTTGGAACCTGGTGCTATACCTGCGTGTAAGTCCTCGAGAACAGAGTTTCGAAAACAGCGATGAACGAGGTATTTGGCCAGTCTCTTTTGCAGAATCGGGTCCGTCACGAAAACGCGCAAGGTATCGTCCGTTTTATCCATCTCCGCCCCCAAATGTAATCGCACTCTGACATCCGTGGCCTATTACAAGTTCACAGCCCCACAATCTTGGAGTCTTCATCGACATTAATCGAGTCGGGGAATGCTTGAAAAAGTAAAGGTGTGATGAGCAAGAGCAGTCTGACGCCCCAAATCCTGGCAGAGGGGCCATCGCACCCTTCATGTTGTGAATCGCGCGCGCCCATTGGTGCTCGTGTCGTCTCCCATCATAATTCAGCCACACCGAATGGAGCTGGGTGTGCGCTCTCAAATAGTCGATGTGCCAGTGTGGTCGCGAGGTCAGCTTTTGATGGTGGGCGATCCTGGCGCGCAGGCCAGCCGCCCCTAACGCGCTTCCCACGTACACGTAATATCCGGGCTGAAGCTGCATCTTCCCAAGGCGCCCGATCTGAATTCGGGCATTACGCTCGCACGAAAGGATCAACGTGTAAGTTCCCCGCCTCGGCTCAATGACCATTTCGATCAGTGTCCTGTTCTGAGCCCGCGCATCTCGTTCCCGACTCTGATAAAATGCCTCAAAAGGGACATCGATAACCACGTGGCTAACTGGAAAGTCATCGCGACTGTCAGCGGTAATATCGAGGCCGTCTCCGGCCCGGCAACCCAAGACCGACTGGGAGCCCACGAGTAGACCATTTGGGAAGGGCCAGCCACTGACAAAGCCGAAGCCCTCATTTGTGCAGAGAAAGCCGATCGCCGGATTGACCTAGAGTGAATGCGCATTCGGTACGAGAGGGATCTCGACATGAGGTAGGTTCTCGCTTCGCCCCTTCCGGCTACCCCCAAAATCCGTTTGGACCCTCGACTCTTTCTACTCTCCCCTCGATTTGCCTGCCCACGGTTCGTTTCTGGAACGCCATCTTCTCACCGGTATGGAGATAGGCGGACTGCTGAATCCGCCTCATGGCGGGCGTCTGCTTGATTGCCGCGGCACCACTATCCCCACTGGGATGAAATGACCCGGTAAAAACCGTCCGCACCGGGATCTCGTCCTTAATTGAATCAACAAGAAACCCTTGGAGAAGCTCAATTATATGTTCCGTAATCCTCTAAACGGCAGCGTCGCGAAGCCGCCAAGGAACAGGCCTTGGTCGAGTTGGCGATCCCGCCGCTTCGGGATGACCTTGATTCTGGCCATGCTCTCGGTGTTCTGCCTGATGGTTTTGATTGGGGCAGTAGCATGGACCAAATATACGAACTCAACCGCAGGCGCCAAACTTCCCCCTAGCCCCTTCAATGAACAACGCGCTTTTGAGGATTTGGAGAGGTTCGCGGCCCTCGGACCGAGGCCACTAGGATCAAACGCGCACAACTGGACCTATCTTTTGATCCATCTTTCGCTGCTTGGCGCTGGCGTGGATGTCCATAAAGTCGAGTTCGACAGTTTCAAGGCCTCAACGCCGGTGGGCGAAATCGAGATGACCAACGTGATCGCTAAAATTCCCGGCGCTCGGCCGGAGATAGTCATTCTTGGCGGGCATTACGACACCAAGAGGATGAAGATGCGTTTCGTCGGAGCCAATGACGGCGCGTCCAGCACAGCTTTCCTCATTGAAATGGCCCACGTGCTCGCTCAGCGGAGAAATCGCTTCACATACTGGATTGTCCTGTTTGACGGGAAAGAGCCGCTGAAAGATGGGTCATCATCGGACGGTTTATACGGGAGCCGGCACTTTGTTCAGACGCTCACCGCAGAGCAAGTCAAGCGGATTCGCGCCATGATCAACGTGGACATGATTGGGGACCGGAACCTCCACATCCATCGCGAGAGCCATTCGAATCCCCAGCTCACCGATCTCATTTTCGGTGACGCCCGGGATCTCGGCTACGGGCGCTATTTTCTGGATCGACCGCTTTCGGCGGAGGATGATCAGATGCCCTTTATTCGCGCCGGGATTCCCACCGTTGAATTGATTTCGCTCGATTACGGCCCCTTTAACATTTTTTGGCACACTCCCTTGGACACCGTGGGAAAGTGCAGCGCCGTGAGCCTCGGGATCGTCGGCCGGGTCCTGCTCGACGCACTAGAGGATCTTGAAAGCGGTCGGACGCCCAAACCTCTGCTCGCTTTTCTGGAGAGCGGCAGAACGGGTGTCTTCCGAGCTTCGGCTCAATGACGATTGTCGATTAGAAAGTGATGGGAGTGGAACCGTCTCCGACCAAAGTGAACCCGGCCCAAAGACTGGGCGAGCGATCACCCCATCTTTTCAGGTAGTCCAGTTTCGCTTGCCGCAGGGCGGTTGACTTGTCTTCCCCTTCAGCCAAGTGCCTGTAGAAATCCTTCATCAGGGTCTCGGTGGCAGAATCGTCCACATCCCATAGCGCCCCCACCACACTCTTCGCGCCCGCGAGCAAAAACGCTTCCGCGAGTCCGTCGCTGCCTTCTTCGCCTTCGATCTTTCCCGTCGCCGTGTCGCAAGCTGAAAGGGTTACCAAGTCCGCTGATAAGGAAAGCTGAACAATCTCTCGCAGTTGGAGGAGGCCATCATCATTCGACTTGGGATCTTGTCCCAGAATAAGGGCGGCCCTGTCCGGGAACTGTGGGTCGGGCAGTCCGTGGACCGCAAAGTGGAGAATTTTGAAATTGGCCAAGGGCTCAGATCTGAACTTCGCTTCCGTTGCGTCGGTACCGAATAGTAATACACTGCGGTTTGCTTGGTTCAACGATTGCTCCGCCTGGATAACCTCGCCGCCCGACCCTGGTAAACGATAGATATGGGCTCCCGAAAGTTCGTAAATGCCTCGCGAAACAGCGCGCATTACCCCGTGGCTGGAAGCGGTCTCTTTGGGTTCAAGATCATAAGGCACAGCCCCGATGCCAAGGAATGCCATTTGCGGCTCAACCGGGCGCCGAAGTGTTCTGAGGTAATAGAGCACTGTGCTGGAAGGTACATAGCTGACTGTGCGAGACTGGAGAACATAGCCGCCGTCTGGGCCACGCAAAGTCTCCATCGGCAGGCGCCACAACGTTGCGTCGGGTACGATTGTAACTCGGGTGCTCTGCTTCAATTGCAAGACGGGGCCGAGCAACAGTTCGAACAATTTCCTCGCGCCCGCATCGTCATGCTTCCCTGCCTCGATTTGACCCAGATAACGAGCAGTTGCTTCGGAAATCTCAGCCCCCCCGGCCGGCAGCGTAATGATGACTGCTTGCCTTTGGTCAACGGCCAAGCAAAACGACTTCGGATCAGCCAAAACATATTCCAGGACGATCTCCCCCGGAAGTAAAACGGTTCGCAGATTCGCGAGATCAATGGGCTGGGCGCGAAGGGTAGCGTCCTGCATTCTGTTCGGCTTCTGGGTCTGGGCACCCATCAACTGTTCAGCGAAGAAGAGCTTTTCCAGGAGTTCTCGTCGCTCGCTACTGTCAGAAGTCTCCATCAAAGTGCGTTGGAGTTGATTGAACTCGGATTTCGCAGCCTTTTCAGAGTCGGAAAGCGGGACCTCCCGCGATCGAGGTTGCCTCAGGAGATCGGCGATGGAACGTCCGCGGGCTGTTTCGACAATTCTGAAAGCTTCTTCTGTGCGCTCTAGTCTGGCGGTCACGGCGAAATTACCTTTATAGACATCGCTCATTGTGGCAATAAGCGAACTCTTTACCTCTTCACTTGGACTATTTGTCAGCAGGGTTTCGGTAACATCTGCAGCCTGTTCATAGAGCTCCTGAGCCTTTGCCAAATCCCCTTCTTTGGATTTCAGATCAGCAAGTAATGCAAGATGGAGCGGAAGGTGATATTCATCCGAGACCTGGCGCATGGCATTCATTGCCTGCGTTTCACATCGCTCCGCGTCCGCGTACAGGCCTTCCTCACGATAGACCTTCGCGGCTTCGTACATGCTCCACGCGATGGAGTGAATGAATCCACTGGCTCGGCTGAGCTTGGCCGCCTCTTCGAAATATTGAGTTGCAGCTCTCGGGTCGCCAACCGCTGCTGCAACTTGCCCCAGCACAATTAAGGCCTGACTCTGTTCCAGCGGCAGGTGCAACTGATTGGTTTGCTTGAGGGTTTGTTCCAGGAGCTTGCGCGCCTCCTCCGATCGGCCGAGGAGGGCGAGCGCCCGGGCTTTGCACCCATAAGCAAGGTAAGGAAAGCCAATGTCCTTGACCATGGACGAAATGTGCAAGGCTGCGTTGCAGTAATCCAGCGCTTCGCCGGCTCGGCCCATTTCAACAAGCCCGTTCCCAACCTGCGAGCCGTAGATTACCAATGTCGGGAGGTCGGCCCTCGCAAGCGCCGAGGCAAGCGCGGAGCTGACCAGATCTCTAGCTCTTCCGGTATCGCCATCCATGAAACCAATGATTCCTAATTCTGCCTTGGCCCTCGCCTGCCACGCCTTGTCGTCTAACCCTTTGGCAAGATTGAGAACTTCCTGCCAGGCTTGAGCGGCAGAATCAGGATGGTCCTCTCGTAAGAGGTCGCCCTTGGTGGACAAGCAGCGAATCCTCAACCGGGAATCATGCGCTGCGAGTAGGTCGTCTAGAATTCCAGTCAATTCCGCTGAAGTCTGGTGGAGGGGCTCCGTACCTAAGCGGGACCGCAGGCTTCCACACTCGGCATAGAGCTCGTCCCTCCTATTACTCTTTTGGATTGCAAGTTGCTCGGCACGAGCGTAAACCTCAGAGGCCTTCTGCCAATTCGAAAGCCACGCTAGGCGATCGGCTTGAGCGAGCAACTGATCGGAATCCTCCGATCGAGAAAGTGTAGGACGCAAAACAGCGAAAAGAATGAGGGAGGAAAGCAATCCTAAAATGATGAGAACCGGACTCTGCCCAAGTGTCAGGCCAGAGAAGCTGCTTCGACATGGAAGAATCTTTGGGCCCATTACCGACCTACGGTAGCCGGGAAAGATCCGCTGATAGAACAACCTTGAGTGCGTTGGCAAGATGTCGAGCCGCGCGTTTGTTGGCCGCGTACGCGCGGGCGGTAAGTACTGGAGAGCCTAACATCACTCGAAGGGCCTGGCCATTGTTGACGGTGCCGTCCGGGTTCAGCGCGCGGTTGAAGTCGGGGAGTTGACGGTCAAGAGAATCCGAGACGACGCGGACGACCATTGCGGGGATGCCGGATTTGTGAGCTGCCGAGATAATCTCGTAACTCTCCATGTCGACAACCTGGGCTCCGGTTTGCGCTAGTTTGAGTTTGTCATTTCTCGAAACTGCAATGCGCGGGGAAGTGATACCTACCACCGACCTGCAGGGCGCATTTTGAGTATCCAAGAGAGCTGTGACTTGCGCGGAAATCTGGGGTGCGCAAGGGCAGGGGATTCTTCCGCTCGTCTCAGAAACGCACGAGGAGTAGGTCACTATGGTCATCTCCGGTAGCGAGTCAGTCAGTCCTCCACAGAGGCCAATTACAATCACGGCATCCGGCTTTTCGCTATTCTGATCGCCTGCGGTCGGGCGTTGCGGGCTGGCAGCGAGTATCTCCGCGGCGCGCTCGCGCGCCTGCTTGGGGCCGATTCCAGTAAAGAAAAATTCGAGCTGATTCGGTCCTGCCGTGATCGGCCCGGCTTCAGAAACACACTTCCCATGGGGGACGCCCAGAAGCCGTGCCACTGGGTCTGCTTCCATCTTCGTAGCTGCAAAAATGAAAATCCGCCCCATATGTTGTGGACATGTGCCCTAAACGGTCAGAAAAACCACTATAACGGGGAATTTACTTCAATGTCAACGAAGCGACACTACTGCCCGCTCATGCCCGAACATGTCACCCTTCGACGTCGAATACCGGCAAACCCTCGACGATGGATGCGGTCAACCAACTCTCCGTCGCGATGTCGGACACTACGCCCTTGCAGAGGATCCGTCTTAACCAGCGGCCACTTTCAGGGAAGCCGACTTTCAGGCTGAATCCCTCGCAGCGTCGGAACTATCTGAGTCGCAGCGCGTTGCAGTGAGAAGATGAAGTAGATCCTTCTCCGATATCAGCCTATCGGAAGGGACGACGCACGGTCAGCGGACCGCCGAATCCATTCGGAAGACTAACCGAGTAGCATCAGGCCAGCCCGCGCTCACGAAAACATCAAGGATTTCTGCGAAATGAAGCGCGTTTACTTCATCGCGGAGTAATTCCCTGTGTTCAGAAAGAATTTTGTCGGCGAAACTGACGAATTCGCCGATTGCCATTTGGTCGAACTGGTAGCCGAACGTGCGACCGGTAATTAGGCGCCAGGCAAGCTTGAGTAGCCGTTCTGGATTAATCGGCACTAATCGATTGAATGATTCCATCAGGTGATGAGCAGTGGAAGGTCCCATTGGGCGGCGGTATTCTGTATCGGCACTAACCACCGCATCCCAAAGCCCGGCTGTTTCCTCGAAGAATACAGGGACACTCGCATCGCTGAGCGAGTTCTCCCCTGGCCTTGTCAATTGCGGATTTGCCTTTATTATCAAGTACAGCCTGAACACCAGGCTATCTACCGTCATCAAAAGCTGCTTCACTGTTTCCGCTCTCCTCGTGGCCCCGCGACGTGCTGTACTCGATCGTTCTTCGATTATCTGGAACCCCCGGTCAACAGCAGCCAATATTCGCAATTCAATTTCACGTGCCCTGGCGCGTACCTCTGCTGCCCCCGAGTCGCGGCTCTCCATGTTGTAATCGAGATAGTAAGAAGCTGAGTGTGCCATTATCCGTAGCTGTCTTGCTGATCGCACGGGCCACCGCTCGAAAGAGCGCAATAGCCGATTTGCGCCGGCCACATTCAGGAAAACGTACAAGTACATGAGGGTGTCGAATACGGCTTGGAAGACATCCTCCGACCTAGGCTTTGGAATCCCCCGCTTCAGCAAACCCGTGAGCCACTCCCCCACCTTATCAGGCTCAAGTTTAGCGATGTACGCGTGCCCGACCACTCTGGTGAGAGTGACCAAAACACCCGTTGCCTGTTCATGTGACTGCATCGAATGAGCGAGTTCCCAAAATAGCCGCGAACTGTGTTTGTAGATACCGCCCAACCCTTGAGCAACTTGAAACCGGACGGCAGGTGATTTGTCATTGCTGAGACCGGTTATCAATCGAACAAGCTCGTCATCGAGCCCCCAATTATAGGCATAATGCATTACACCTTGGGCCGCCTCAATCTTTGGAGTCGATCCCCACATAGGTGTGTCGAAACTTTCGTCTGCGTTTTCAAGCGGCTCAGGGTAAGGATAATCGGCGGCTATGGCAGTGATTTCGCGACATAGCTGCACGGCCACGCTCTCGCAATTCAGGGTGGAGTTCTTTAGAATAGAATTAGCACAGGCGGCCACGACCGCAAGGACGTCGGTAATCACGTGCCGGTCTGCGTCAACAAATGTAGTCACCCGCTCGAATCCCTCTTTCAGCGCAGGCAGGATGGCTTCTATATCTTCTAATGAGGGAATCTCGTTTAGATATTTGCTTTGGAATGCCGCAAGCGGGGTCTTCGCATCGAGAAGCATTCGGGCCGCCTCTGTGCTTGTGTCTGCCCCACGTTGCCGTAGCCAATCCTCATCCGTGAGATGACCAATTGATGTGGGTCCGATCTTGAAGAATGGCTCATTGCTAATGGGCTTCATTTGGGATTTGGCTTCCCGAACCGCACTTATTGAGCGATCACTAAGTCCTTCTTCAGGGATGCAGGCGAGTAATCTGTCCCGCTGATCTTCGGGGGCACGGTAGATCTTTGCGATTCCCAGATCGGGTATTGCCCAAATTGCAGCTTCAATCTTGCGCCTGTCCTCCACAGTTAATTTCATGAAATGCTGACTGAGCAAGCTCCCGGCCACGACCGTGGTTTCTGGGGCCGCTAGGATTTCCGGGGCCTGCAAAAGGGGCACAGCAAACGGCAGCAACTCAGGGCTGAGAGAGGCTTGTTCGATAAGTCGCTTCCACACCACAGGAAATTGATTTTCCTTTGCAACCAATTGCAAAACCCTCCACGCATCATTCTCAAGCAGTTCACCACGCTTCAAGAGCTCTGAAATCCGATTAAATAGGGCGTCAAGCAATTGCAAGCTCACGGCATCCCGGTAGCCCTGGTCCCACAGTTCACTTCGGTCTGCTGCCAATTTGGATCTCACGCCCGCAAATGTAAAGTGGGTGGAGTACTTGCCGATTCTTCGTCCGGTCTTCACGTGCTCACGCCGTACTTGAGCTGTTACGGAGCGAACTGCGGCCAATGCTGCGGAATCGAGATCTCGGTCGAGAAAATGCTTAAAGCGCACGCCAAGGACGTAATACGTCATTGAATAGTCCTGGGCACGCGTACTCGTCATAACAAACACTTTGCCACTACCGATCTGAGTCTTTTCCTGGGATTTCTCTTCATAACCGAAGGCGGCCTCGTATACATCAACCGCGAAGGAGGGATCCGCATCAACGACGATTTCTAGATTGTTGGCTAACGCGTAGGCTTCGCTAGCGGACACGTGCGTTCTCCCGACTCGGTCCAAGACCATGCGAAGAGTGGCTTTCACGTCGTCAGGATCAGCAGAATAGAGCCTCGTCACCACCGGTATGACCCGGCCCGCCGCGATGCTTAGCAATTGGTCGGCCTCATCTTTGGAGCGTCGCACCTCGGCCTCATTCCACATCCACTTGAGAAGCGTTATCGATGCCAATGCTAACCGTTGTTTCTCTTGACTTGCCCATGTGGTTTGGCGGGAAGCTATCTCAACGAGAGCCAAGTATTCGTTCACGAACGTAATATCCAATCGGCTTGAAAGCTCGCATATAATTTGCAGCCATAGGCTCGCACGCCCCGACGTCATCCCGTTGAACGCCTGCACTGCACGTAAGACACTCAAGATCATGTTGACGCCAGTGCTGCCGGGGAGTGCGAACAAGGGCTCGACATCCTGTTTGTTAGTGGCAGAGTTGAATATCGCCATGCCGGGCAAAACATGAACACGCGGGTGGAGCTTTAAATCAGGCGCGAAGAAGCCCGCCGCTACATGCCAGAAGGTATTGCGGTCCCCGTACCACAGCAGCGCAAGAAAGTAGGACACACTCGGCCTGAAGAAAATGCTGCGATCGGGGTGTGCAAGAAAGCCAAAAAGGCGCTGCTCGTCGAGCAGGAGTTTCGAGATCGAAAAATCAAACAGAATGTTATGTGCGTACGCCACTCGGTTGATTTGCGCCATGCGTAGAATTTCGTCGCTCAGCAGCGACTGAAATGTTCGCGAAGCACCGTGAATTTTGTAGGCATCCCCGAAAGGGACTGACAGAGTCCTGCTGCTAACCATCTCGGACGTCGTACTATTCAGGATTGACAATCGGTCATAGGCATCGTCTCGACTGGAGATACGATAACGCCAGTACCGCTCGAACAGCTGCACTTCAGATTCGATTTCATAAAGCCAATCGACCCCGCCTTTTTCATCCAGCAGATGAATGACCAGCCACAGATTAAAGGCATTGCGGAGTATTTCCCGGAGAGCCGAGGAAGCCGATTCGAGAATAGGGACGAGTCGCGGGTCCTGTTGCTTCGCTTCTCCCATCTCCAAGTCATCAAAGACGGGCACTACAATGTGGCGCGCCTTGATATCGGTTAACTCCCCAGTCGAATTTGGGAAAAGTTGCTGTAGCTCAAAGGATTCCTTTGCATCGAATGATCGTATACTCGCGACTACTTTCCACTCAGGGAGGCCGCGGTGTACTTCCCGGATCAACTGCCGAAATACGCGCTGCGAAGCTTCGGCCCGAAGCGCATCTAATGCGTCAAGAATCAGGAATTTGTGGGTGCCGGTGTAGGCCCTTAGCGTTGGGATGATACCAGCGGGAGTTTTTAGTGTTTCTTCCAACTGGCTTAGCGATTCAACGTAGTTATAATCGTCGGCGAGCACCAGCAAAACCGCGTCTCCAACTGCCCCGCGTTGTTCAGCAAATCGGCGTAGAAGCCAACTTTTGCCTGCTCCTGGTCCCCCTACGACGAGCAGCGATCCAGAGAGAGACCTCTGTTCGAGCTCAGCAAACAACTCTGTTCGTTTTAACTCAATCATTCCAAATCACCTGTTCCTCGCCGTGCGATATTCGCCCGCGTCATCTCTCGCAGATTCTCAACGCCTACCCGCACAGCGTCCGCCAAGACTATTTGATCCGCTGCAACGACCTCTACTGGCTCAATTGCCACCTCCGCCTGGACAGGTCTGGTAGCTACTTCGTCGGCCAACTGCTCCGAAACCATTCCGACAATATCTTGTTTCAACATCGAAATTAGGTCATCATATTCGACGAAGCTGCCATGTGGGCGGTGGAAGAAAAAAATCGGCTCGATCCCATATTCCATTCTCATACGGATAGTAATGACGTTTTCCTGAGCAGGATCATGCAGCGGCATGACGGCGAATTGGCGCGGATTTCCTTGAATGTTTTCGAGAGCCCTCTGGCGACGCCTGAAACTATAAAGGAGATCGATATCTTTGAATCCGAAGCCGAAGAATATGAGCCGTCTTGCAACTGGCACCACACGCCAAAATTCATCCAGCACCGCTGATCGGACATACAACCCATAGTCTTCCTCAGTGAGAATTATGTGCTGGGGATCATCATATCGGCCGTGCACGTGAACGATGTGCTTAGGACGGTTATCGTCCGAAATTTCTAAAATAAACTGGGAAGCAGCGTCGTCATGTAGGCAGATTGATGCTGGCTCATTTGGTGGGCTGTGATGCTGCTCCAAAGCTGGATCGTAGTTGCTTGTCAGCAGATGCTTAAATGGCAAACTTACGAGGTCCGCGATCGCGGCCATACGTCGGACCTTTGGTCCAAATAATTCCGCCATCAATGGAAAGTAGAGTTCCCTAAGATTTTCCTTCAATATTTGGGCCTGAACGAGTGGTCTGTCCCTAAAGTCACGCAGGACCTGTTCCACAGTAACGGTCTGGCCATTCGATTTAATCTCCTCACCGCGTGCAAGCCTCACCTCAGACGCAAGGCGTTGAATCAGCGCGTCCCAGTCAGGATAGCCAAGAGGAGATGTAACCCCGGCACTTCGGCGCTCGCGAGAAATGACCCACGTTTGCTAATCAGAAGTGACCCACCAACTTTCCGGCTAAGTCCCCGCTGACACCACGCCGGGCACGGTGATGATAGTCACCATGCCTGATACTCGGAAAA
>Ga0326727_10004071_pt1 | contig 44917 bp, 39 predicted proteins | sample MB2enrmetagenome_FD_207643 | JGI IMG/M metagenome (GOLD analysis project Ga0326727, IMG submission 207643) | Lab enriched peat soil microbial communities from McLean, Ithaca, NY, United States - MB29MY | ecosystem: Environmental > Terrestrial > Soil > Wetlands > Peat | place: USA: New York... | reverse complement strand
ATTTCCTCTGCCGCCGGGATTCTGCATGATGATATATCAACTCCTCAAGGGCAACCAGGAAAGAATGTGAAAGCTAAAACCGCGGGTTTGAACCCTTGCCCCGGAAGTTCAAATCAACGCTTGACCGACGTCAAGATTAGGTCGGCTTATTTTAAAACGTAGTAGTCCATTCTTTATGAGGATTTTTGGACCCCGTTCAATTATTCAGGCCACGGATCGATCCAGGAAATTTTGGTCCCTTCTCAATTGCATCAAGCGTTAGACGCCTCCCGCGTTCAAAAACCATACTTGAGAGGTTTACAAAAAGGCAATTACCCGACCGTTTCAATCAGGCCAAGATTACCATCTTTCCTTTTATAAAGAACGTTTACCCGGTTTGTGCTCCGGTTGGTAAATACCATGAACTCGCCGGTTGACAGGTTCAACTCCATTACGGCTTCGTCAAGGTGCATCGGCTTTGCGTAAACCTGCTCAGCCCTGATCACCCGAGGCTCCTCCTGGCCCTCTGTCGCCTGGTTCGCAGATTCAGCCATGCCGGCTGACTCTTTAGACCCGCCGCCCGATCTGCGCCTCCTGACCTTTTCCTTCAACTTTCTGGCAGCCTGTGTCTCAATGCTGTCCACCAGCAGGTCGATGCTTGAATACATGTCATCGGTTTCTTCGGCGCTGTTTAGCCGCAGGCCTGAGGCATCAATCGAAACTTCAGCGATGTGGCGGAATTTTTCGACCCTGAGCACAACGTGAGCTTCGATCGGTTCTTCCAGATATTTCTTTATTTTTGAAAACTTATCCTCAACATAAAGTTTCAGGGGATCTGAAGGCTCGATGTGTCGGAACGATAATTTGATCTGCATCGTAATCCTCGTGGAATAACAGCAATGCTAAAAGGTTTCTCATGTGCCCCAGGAAGATTTCCTTCTTCTATTGGATGGCAGAATCCCCAACATCTCACGGTATTTGGCTACCGTACGCCGGGCTATGCTGATATTTTCCTTTTCCAGTATGTCAACTATTTCCTGATCGCTGTATGGCTTTGAGGAATCCTCCTCTCGCACAAGCTGCCGTATCCGCTCCTTAACGCTTTCCGAGGCCACCGCTTCACCCCGGACGCTATTTATCGAACTGTTAAAGAAATATTTCAACTCGAAAATTCCGTGCGGCGTGTGCATATACTTGTTGGCGGTAACCCTGCTTATGGTTGATTCGTGCATTCCGACGTCTTCGGCAATGTCCCTTAGAACCATGGGCTTGAGGTGGGCTACCCCCTTTTCAAAGAAGTCGCCCTGAAGTCTCACTATACTCTGGGATACTTTGTAAAGGGTACGTTGTCTTTGATGAATGCTCTTGATGAGCCATGCAGCAGAACGCAACTTTGTCTGAATATAGTCTCTCGTTTCGCTGGGCAGCGAGTCCCCCTCTCCCAAAGCCTCCTTGTAATAGGAGCTGACCTTTAATTTGGGCATGCCATCTTCATTGAGCAATATCACCCATTCCTCATCGACTTTGAAAACGTAGATATCGGGGCTGATATATTCGACGTTCTCTTTGTTGAAGGCGCTTCCCGGTCTCGGATCCAGACCGAGTATTATATCGACCGCAGCCTTCACATCCTCGGGGCTGCGCTTGAGGGCGCGAACGAGGGCGGCATAATTCTTCGTTTCCAGGTAGTGCAGGTGGTCTTCGATGATTTTTACAACAAGCTGGTCCTCGACCTCAAGGTTTTTTGCCTGAACCAGCAGGCACTCCCTGAGATCCCTTGCGGCAACGCCGGCAGGATCCAGGTTCTGAATTCTGCCGAGGACTTGTTCAACTTTGCAAGGGTCAGCCCCGCACATCTCAACGATCTCTTCAATCGTGGCATCCAGATACCCGTCTCCGTTAAGATTGCCGAGTATGCAGGTGCCGATTTGCCTCTCCTCATCCGTGAAGTCGGAAAGTCGGATCTGCCAGACAAGGTGGTCTTCCAGCGTCGTGGCCTCGGTCAGCCTACTGTCGAAGCTGGGCCACTCCTGGTTTGGGTCGGTCTCGACAAGAACGGGGGTGCTTGTATTATATTCCTCTAAGTAGCCTTCCCAGTCGAAGTCTTCCCGCATTTTCTCGGAAAGCTGGACCTCCTGGAAGGGAGCCTCCTCGGTGGTTAAAGTCTCGAGTTCGGCGTCCTGTTCGGTGGGAAGCTCTTCCTGGGACTCTTCGAGCAAAGGGTTTGTTTCGAGTTCCTGATGAATCGTTTCCAGCAGCTCCAGCCGGGAAAGCTGTAACAGCTTAATCGCCTGCTGCAACTGCGGCGTCATAATGAGCTGCTGGCTTAGCTTTAGTTGCTGTCTGAGTTCTAACGCCATAGATTAATCCGTTTACAAACTGAACTGATCCCCAAGATAGGTACGCCTGGCAAGATCGCTTTGAGCGATAGTGACCGGGTCGCCCTTTTCCAGGATGCGTCCTTCGTGCATTATATAAGCCCAATCGCAGACTTTGAGCGTTTCGCGCACGTTATGATCGGAAATCAAAACGCCTATGCCCTTTGCCTTAAGCGCCCTGATGAGTCCCTGGATTTCCGTCACCGCGAGCGGGTCTATTCCTGCAAACGGCTCATCGAGCAGAATAAAGTTGGGCTGCGTCACTAGCGCGCGGGTTATTTCCACGCGCCTGCGCTCGCCACCCGAGAGCCTGTCAGCCTTATTCCTGGCGAGATGGGCTATCCGCAGCTCACCAAGAAGTTCTTTGAGCCTAGCATTCATCTCCTCTCGGCCGATCTCAAGGGTTTCGAGGATGGCCATTATATTCTGTTCCACGGTCAGCTTCCGAAAGACCGAGGGTTCCTGAGACAGGTAGGTTACCCCTTTCCTGGCCCTCAAGTACATCGGCTGACCGATTATGTTCTCTCCATTCAAATATATCGCGCCGCTGTCCGGACGGATTATGCCCACGACGCTGTAAAACGTTGTCGTTTTCCCGGCGCCGTTTGGCCCGAGCAGCCCTACGATTCGCGCCTCATGCAATTCCAGGCTGACATGATCGACTACGCAACGCCCCTGATAAGTCTTAACCAGGTCCTCGACAATAAGTTTCTTAGGCTCGCCCGGCACCGCTATTCCTTTTTTTCCGGGAACAACACGGCTTGAACCGGAGTTCCACTCCCGCCTTCCACAATGCTGAGGCTCTGCTGGAGATAGATCGTTATTAAATTGCCCTCGACCCGGTCCTGCCCCTGTGTGGCAACAGGATGGCCGTGCAACGTTATCTTTTGTTCCTTTTGGTAGAAGATAGCCTTATCAGCCGTTGCAAGGCGGTCCTTCGAAGTAACTTTAACATCACCTGTGAATTCTATGTAGTCTATTTTCTGTGAAGCGGTTGGTTCCCCCGTCGCGGAGCCGTTCTCCACCTTATCCCCCGCCGCAGGAGCCTTCTCCACCTTATCCCCCGTAGCAGAAGCCTTCACCACCTTAGCCCCCGTAGCAGGGGCCTTCTCCACCTTATCCCCCGGCAGCAGAACCACTTTGAGATGGTTCGACGTAATATTCAGATCGTCCTGCTGAACGAAAACATGGCCTTCGAAGGTAATGATCTTTTGCTCCTGATTTGATTCCATCCGGTCAGCGGTGATGTGAATCGGCGAATCGCTTTTGATCAATTGATCATTTGTCTGCGGAGCTTTTTTCTCTGCTTTCTCCGCCGCATGGGAGACTAGACAGCAGATCAGCAATGAAATGGAAAAGGCCGGAAACAAACAGGCCAACACTCTCAGGGTTTTGATTTTCCTCATCACAATTCCTCGATATTCGGCATGGGCCGATAGGGCTATTTTTCCACTCTGAGTTTTTTCATAATCAGAGAGACTGTGACTTTGCCGCTCACCTTGGCGATGTGGTCGGCCATTTTGTACGTCCATCTGTTGCCGTCCAACTCCAGCCCCGGACCAGATACATGCACGGGATCATCAGACTCTACGATTCCATTCGTGTGATTGTAATTCGCCGTTTCCATCGTTGCCACATATTCATGCGGCAGCTCTGCGCGGACATTGCCCCGAAGCTCGACGTCCTTAGTCTCGGTGTGAAGCACCCCTTCACGGCTCTGTACGTGGATCTCTTCGCCCTCCTCCGTGTAGAAAGTCATGCGGACCGTCTGAAGCAGAGTTTGCTGCTGGTCCTGAAAATACTTGGCCTCCGAGGCTCGCAGGGTCCAGAACCTCTTACCCTCCTGCATCTCGGTGAATTCCATGTCAGTCAATTTCATTTCGGCGTCGGCCGGACCTGCCTGCTGCACCTCCTGCTGTACCGGCCGCGATTTTCCCTTCCAGATACCGGCAGCAAGAAACAGACTCAGTCCAGCGATGACTACGATAACGAAAAACTGCGCAAGTTTGCCCTTGGAACTCATTACCCCGCCTTGCCAGCCTCTCCGGAGGCTCTCTTTCGAATCTCTTTTAACGCATCTCACGTCACCCGGCGGGAAGATCTCGGGTTCTCCAGCAGAATCTGTTCAGCGCATTTGATCGCCAGGCCATTCAGAATTTCGTTTCGTTTGCCAATCCGTCGCATCACCCAGTTGACCGTCATTTTTCCAAAATACCTTCGTCAAGAGACCTTCGCTTAACGATCGGAAAAAATGACAACAAATGGGAGTCATCAGTTTTTTTTGTCATGGAAAGCCAACGAGGCCAATCAGGGCCTAGCCCGTTTTTTTAAAAATTCCGCCTCACCCCGACTCCATTCAAATCCTATATCGGCAAATCCACGCCAACGAAACAGGATCAAAAAGAAAAAAAATCAGCAGCGGGTTGTCGCGAGTTAAAATATTTAATCAAATTAAAGGATTACAGTACAGCCGAAACTTTAACATGGGCAGTATTGACAGTAAAGTCTTATTACGTAAGGCTATGGAAACTCGGAGAAAATCGAGTATGGCAAACATGCCGAAAACCGGGTTCTTTTCGGGTTCATTTATGGAAGGAGCGGGGCCTAGCCGGCCAGATAGCGTTTGAGTACGTTTTCCCACAAACCCTGGGCCTGCAGGATCATTTCACAGACCTCCCTTGCCGCCCCGCGTCCGCCGCTCGCCTTTGTTATGTAATGAGCGTAGGGAAAGATGTGCTGTACCCCGTTGGGAACCGCCACCGAAAACCCCGCTCGGCGCATCACGGGAATGTCTATCAGATCGTCCCCCATGAAGCCGGTTTCATGCTCTTTGAGGCCCGTATCGGATAGAAGCTGCTCGTATGCTTCAATCTTGACCTTTGCCCCCTGGTATACCCTGGCGATTCCGAGACCAATAGCGCGCTGTTCGACCGCCCGGCAGGCCCGGCCCGAGATCAGCGCCACATCGATTCCTGCCCGTTGAAGCAGTTTTATTCCGTGTCCGTCCTGAACATCGAACTCCTTCATTTCGGAGCCGTTGTCCATATAGATGATCTTCCCGTCGGTCAGGACCCCATCGACGTCGAAGATCATCATCCGGATGCGAGAAATCCGTTCTTTTAGCCCGTTTTCAATTTCGAATGTCACGGGATTCGAATCAGCCATCTTTTCCGCTCACAACATCAAATATCCGGATAAGGCTTTCGAGAAGCCCGGCCGTTTCTTCCAGCCGAAGAGAATTAGGGCCGTCGCACAGGGCCTTGTCCGGTTCGGGATGAGTTTCGATGAAGATCCCGTGGGCTCCGGCCGCCACCGCCGCGCGCGCAAGGGCCGGGACAAAACGCCTCTCACCACCCGATGAAGTCCCCTGGGCTCCCGGAAGCTGAACGCTGTGCGTCGCGTCAAATACGACCGGATAGCCGAAGTCCGCCATTATCTGAATGGAGCGCATATCGACCACCAGATTGTTATAGCCGAACTGGGAGCCGCGCTCGGTTAAAAGAATGTGTTCATTACCGGTCTCTTTGACTTTATTTATCACCTGACCCATATCGTTGGGTGAAAGAAATTGGGCTTTTTTGAGGTTTACCGGCTTGCCGCTCCGGCCAGCGGCCATGACGAGGTCCGTCTGGCGAGCAAGAAATGCGGGTATCTGCAGTATATCGACAACCTGGGAGACCGGCTCGACATCGTCCGCAGAATGGACGTCGGTGAGGACGGGAATCCGGTACTTGTCGCGGATATCGGCGAGAATGCCGAGACCCCTGTCAAGGCCAGGACCACGATAGGATAGTGCCGATGTCCGGTTTGCCTTGTCATAGGAGCTTTTGAAGACGAAAGGAATTCTTAGCCGCTCGCAGGTATTCTTTAGAAAGCAAGCCACCTGGGAGGCTATTTCCTCGCTCTCGATCACGCACGGGCCGCCGATTAAAAAAAGACGGTTCCGCCCGATCTTCTGGCCCAAGACTTCAAAGTCCACGGCGCCCACCTAAAGGTGTCTGGCGAACGCTTCGGGGTTCTTTCGCCGGGCTTCCTCAAGGGCCTTGCCCGTGAAAGCCTTAAACAGGGGATGAGGTTCCATCGGACGAGACTTAAACTCCGGATGGAACTGGCACCCGAGAAACCAGGGATGATCCGGAAGCTCTATCACCTCGACGAGATTTTTGTCGGGAGATAGTCCCGTAAAAATCATTCCGTGTTTCGCCAGGATTTCCCTGTATTTGTTGTTGAACTCATAGCGGTGCCGATGCCGCTCGGAAATCTCGACCGCCTGGTAGGCCTCCGCTGCGAAGGTGCCAGGATCGAGAACGCATGGATAGGCGCCCAGACGCATAGTCCCGCCGTAGTTGAAATCTTCGTCGCGTCGTATGATTGTATTGCTCTTATAATCGAACCATTCCCGCATAAGGTATATCACGGGATGGGGCGTGTGCTTGTCGAACTCCATACTGTGAGCTTTTTCAAGCCCTGCAACGTTGCGGGAGAACTCAACAGTGGCAAGCTGCATGCCGAGGCAGATGCCAAGAAATGGAATCCGGTTTTCGCGCGCATAGCGAATCGCCTTGATTTTGCCTTCGATCCCGCGCTGGCCGAAGCCGCCCGGCACCAGAACCCCGTCGACCCCCTCGATCAGTTCCTCCCCGCCATCTTTTTCCACGTTTTCCGAATCCACATAGTCAAGATGGAGCTTTATTCCGTGGGCTGCGGCCCCGTGCACAAGCGCTTCATTGAGGCTCTTGTAGGATTCCTTGAGATCTATGTATTTCCCGACAATCGCAATGCGTACGTCGTAGAGCGGGTTTTTCATCCCGCTTACCAGCCTCTCCCAGTCATCAAGGACAGGTGCCCGCGTCCAGATGTTGAGGAGCCTCACAATCTTTTCATCCAGCCCTTCCTGGTGGAAAAGCAGCGGGACCTCGTAGATGCACTCAACGTCTTTTGCCGTTATAACGCCATCGGTGTCCACGTTGCAGAAATTGGCGATTTTGCCCTTTATCTCCGCAGTGAGCTGCTTTTCGGTCCTGCACAGCAGGATATCGGGTTGAATACCGATGCTGCGCAGCTCCTTTACGCTATGCTGAGTGGGTTTGGTCTTCACTTCGCCGGAGGTCGTCAGATAGGGAACGAGCGTTACGTGAATGAAAATGGCGTTCTCTTTGCCGGCATCGTTTCGAAACTGGCGGATGGCTTCAAGAAACGGGAGGCTCTCGATGTCTCCAACAGTCCCGCCGATTTCCACTATAACAACGTCCACGTGATCGGTGGAACCGCGAATGCATGACTTTATCTCATCTGTAATATGCGGGATAACCTGCACCGTCCCGCCCAGGTACTCTCCGCGCCTCTCTTTCGTTATGACCGAATAGTAAATGCTGCCAGACGTATAGTTGTTTTTCTTGCCGAGCTGTGCATGAGTAAATCGCTCATAGTGACCCAAATCCAGGTCCGTTTCAGCACCGTCGTCCGTAACGAAGACCTCGCCGTGCTGGAAGGGATTCATAGTCCCTGGATCGACGTTTATGTAAGGATCGAGCTTCTGAAGCGAGACGCGAAGACCTCTGCTCTCCATCAAAGCCCCTATAGAGGCGGCTGCGAGGCCTTTGCCGAGCGAAGATAAAACGCCGCCGGTAATAAATATAAATTTCGTCTGGCGCAAAGTATTTCCCCTCTGTGTCTTTTTCAGCGCAAATGGATAGTGTTCTGGATAAGTCAGCTTCTGTCCAGTATAGCAAACGGGACTCTAAAGTCAATCATAGCTTCTTTTTTTATCCTACTGAAATCTATGTGTTTTATGGCCATCGGCCTGCTGGGAAAGGAAAAGCCCGGGCCATCCCTCCTTGAAAAATTTTCGGACTGACCATCGAAGGCGAGATGCGACTCCGGCAGTATTTCCCTTCGCAATTTGACGAGCACCGCAAGCGAATATTGTAAATAATAACAGATATATGTATAGCGCCATCAACATTGAAGGGGGAAATATAATGTCTCGGAACTGTAACAAATACATGAAACCCGGTATTTACCCGTTCCTTTTTTGAGAATATCTTCTGCCGCATAGGGCGAAGAAGCTGGGTTGCGCCCGATCATGTTGCCTGGGGGGGCAAAAGGAGGAGGGAGAAAATGTCATCGGTACTGATCGTGGAAAACAACGATTTTTTCAGGCGTTCCTTTAAAGAAATCCTCAAAATGTACATCCCGTCACTGTCCGTCGATGAATCTGTTGACGGGTCCGATGCACTCACAAAAATCGGTCAGACTTCACCGGACATGGTCTTCATGGATATCCGTCTGCCTGGGAAAAATGGCCTCGAGTTGACGCGAGAAATCAAAGGCCACCATCCGGACCTGGTCATTAGCATCTTCACAAGTTACGACCTTCCCGAATACCGAAAAATTGCAGAAAAATACGGGGCGGATCACTTCCTTCTCAAGGACGCGATGACTGGCGCTGAGATCGCTGCTATGGTGAAAGCTGTCATTGAAAAGAAAAAAGGAAGCACCCGAGGAAGAAGAGCTTCTATGCACTAGGTCGAGCTAGATAAGCTCTCTCCATGCCAAGACTCATTTTCTGTCCGGACAGGGCGTTTGTCCTGTTGCCAGCCTGCTCCTTATAAAAGCAGCATCTTTACCTATCTCGTCAGCTTTCCGTTCTTTGCTGCCGACCGGTATCCTACCCTTTTATTTGGCTGTGAAAAATTCACATAATTGTAATGACTGGTAAATTGATCACTGGCAGGTTTTGCGTGTGGGGCTGGTTTTCACGCCGCGCCTTTGAGGGATTCGGCCTGAAAATAATTGTTGAGAGGGTCTATGAGGTCGTCGAGCATGCCGGTCAATATGGCGTCCAGCTTGTAAAGGGTCAGATTTATCCGATGGTCGGATACCCGGTTTTGAGGAAAGTTGTAGGTACGAATTCTTTCGCTACGATCTCCCGTTCCCACCTGGCTTTTGCGGTCCTGGGCTATTTTGGCTTCCTGTTCGCGCTGCATCGTGTCGAGCAGACGTGCGCGGAGTACCTTTAGCGCCTTGGCCTTGTTTTTGTGCTGCGATTTTTCGTCCTGACAGATTACGACCAGCCCTGTCGGGACGTGGGTTAAGCGAACGGCTGAATCGGTCGTGTTGACGCTCTGGCCTCCGGGGCCCGACGAACGGAACACATCCACTCGAATATCGTTGGGGTCTATGAAGACATCGACTTCCTCGGCCTCTGGAAGTACGGCCACAGTTACCGCGGATGTATGAATCCTTCCCTGGCTTTCCGTAACAGGGATTCGCTGCACCCGATGAACTCCTCGCTCGAACTTCAGCCTGCTGTAAGCGCCCTTACCGTTGATGGAGGCGATCATTTCCTTGAACCCTCCGATACCTGTCGGGTTCGAATCCAGGATTTCGACTTTCCACCTGTGAATCTCGGCATAGCGTGCATACATCCGGAAAAGGTCTGCAACGAAAAGAGCCGCCTCCTCACCTCCGGTCCCCGCTCGGATTTCGAGTATGACGTTTTTGTCGTCAAAGGGATCCTTGGGGACCAGCATGAGCTTAATCCCGTTTTCGGTCCGTTCGAGCTGGTCTTTCAGGCTGTCAATTTCATCCCGGATCATTTCGCGCATTTCCGGGTCTTCTTCCCGCTCTAAAAGAGTCTGGTTTTCCTGCACCTGCTCTTTTAACCTTTTATAGTGCGCATACTTCTCCACTATAGGCGCGAGTTCGGAGCGCTCCTTTGCAACCTGCTGGTACTCCTTCTGATTGCTCAGCAGGTCCGGGTTGCCCATATCCTCTTCGAGCTTCTGAAATTTGTGTACTACGCTTTCCAGCCTGTCGAACATTCGATCCACTTGCCTCGGAACAGGTCAGTTGACTCTGAAACATCCGGCCCAAAAATAAAGAACCGGTAATGAGCCGGTTCGTTTGCGCCCGCAAGCAAAACAATCAAAGCAGGCAAAGATAGATTCCACCTTGGAGAGCAGTTTCAGAACTCCTTGGCCGGAAGCCAGGCCCAAGACTATTCCTTGCCCTCGGGCTTCTGGTATTTTTCATATTTTCGGCGGAATCTTTCAATGCGCCCGGCCGAATCGACCAGCTTCTGTTTTCCTGTGTAAAACGGGTGGCATTTTGAACAAATTTCCACCCGGATTTCCTTTTTGGTGGAACCCGTGGGGATTTCGTTGCCGCACGCACACTTAATTACCGTCTGGTTATACTGCGGATGAATGCTATCCTTCATCTGTATTCCTTCCTTAAATCGGATAAACGCCAGAATCATACATTATATATCGGATTCCGGATTTTACAATTAATTTCATCGCCGGTGGTTTCCGGGTCTCCTTTGCCCTACCTGTTCATCGAGGCCAGGAAGTCCGCATTGTTCTTCGTGCCCTGCATTTTGTCGAGCAAAAACTCCATCGCGTCTATCGGGTTCAGAGGTGACAGGAGCTTTCGTAAAATCCATATGCGGTTCAGGTCCTCGGGCAGGATGAGCAACTCCTCTTTGCGGGTTCCGGACTTATTTATGTCGATTGCCGGGAAGATGCGCCGGTCGGCCAGCTTGCGGTCAAGGACGATTTCCATATTACCGGTACCCTTGAATTCTTCGAAGATGACTTCATCCATACGACTTCCGGTATCGATGAGAGCCGTGGCGATAATCGTGAGGCTTCCCCCCTGTTCGACGTTGCGCGCCGCCCCGAAGAATCGTTTGGGGCGATGAAGCGCATTTGAATCAAGACCGCCGGACAAAATCTTGCCGCTGGGTGGGACCACGCTGTTATAGGCTCGGGCAAGCCTGGTTATGCTGTCAAGCAGAATGACTACGTCCTTCTTATGTTCAACGAGGCGTTTGGCCTTCTCGATCACCATTTCGGCAACCTGCACATGCCGTTGGGGAGGCTCGTCGAAGGTCGAACTCACCACCTCGGCCTTAACGTTTCGCTGCATATCCGTAACTTCTTCCGGCCGTTCGTCAATGAGCAGGACTATCAGGTATGCGTCCTTATGGTTGGACGCAGTGGCGTTGGCGATGTTCTGAAGGAGCATGGTCTTTCCGGTTCTGGGCTGGGCCACTATAAGGCCGCGTTGCCCGGAGCCGATCGGTGTGAGCAGGTCCATGACTCGAGTGGATAGATTGTCGGCTACCGTTTCGAGCATGATCCTGCGGTCCGGATAAAGAGGGGTCAGGTTGTCGAAAAGAATTTTGTCCCGAGCTATCTCAGGGTCCTCGTAGTTGACGGCCTCGACCTTGAGCAGGGCAAAGTAGCGTTCATTGTCCTTTGGGGGCCGGATCTGCCCGGAAATGCTGTCTCCCGTGCGCAGATTGAACCGGCGTATCTGCGAGGGCGAAACGTAGATGTCGTCGGGCCCCGGCAGATAGTTGTAATTCTGGCTTCTTAGAAATCCGAAGCCGTCGGGAAGAATTTCCAGCACGCCTTCGCCGTAGATGAGGCCGCTCATTTCCGCCTGGGCCTGAAGGAGCGCGAATATCAGCTCCTGCTTTCTCATCGAGCTCGCACCGTCGATGTTATAAGCCTTTGCGATGGTCATGAGTTCCCGAATGTTTCTGTTTTTCAGCTCAACAAGATTCATCTCGTTGCGGCGGTCGCGCACGATATCTTTGTTATTAGCAGTCTCCACTGGGGGTGCTGATGCGTCGGGCATGGGTTGTTCTCCAATAAAGGTACTTAAGAATCTAAATTGATTTTTCTTTCTGGTTGAAAGACCTTATATTTTCCAGAGGACATGGGGCACGAGTTTTAGGGAATGGAAATGGCGGCGATCAAATCAAGCCGATAATTCTTAATATCGATCCTTCGCCTGCAGCACTCCGGGGGTAAAACGGCAGGTTCCTCTTCACTCCAAGTTAAACATGCAGAAAGCTATCCCGTTTGTCAACAAGTTTTGTTCAAATCCGGAAAGGTTTCCACCTTTCATTATAGTCACTGAAGCGAGCCAGAATCAACACCGTGCCCGGAATTATTTTAGTCTGGTTCCCATCCGGATTGTTCGGCGTCAAAAAAAGTCCTTTTCCGCCCTGGCCGTATCAATCGAACTTCACCCTCGCAAGGTGTCGAGCTTTTAGCGTTCATGTCCCCGCCGCTCTCCCGGGAGCCGTACCGATGTCTCCGGGGGGGCAAATAATCTAGAATCCAGCCCGAGTCCAAATGTCAGGTTTCTGTTCGCCCTTGGCCACTTCCTTTTCACATTTGGCAAGCATCTTTTCGACAGGCGGTCCATACCCAAGATCGGCAATCGCCTGGGGATATTTCTGTACCATGGTGTCCAGCCGCGTCTTTGCAGCGGCATAGCGCTTATTCATGTAATAAAGTCTGGCTACGCCGAACATATGGGATATCATGCGCTTTTTGCACTCCATTATCTGCTTTTCGGACTTGGCCGAGTATTCCGATTTCGGGAAGTTCTGAATCACTTTCTCGAAAGCCTGCATGGCCGTTTTGGTCTCTTCAGGGTCCCGGTCAACGGTGGTGAAAGTCAGGAAATGGCTCATCCCAAGCTGATAAAGAACATAGGGGATCACTTCGTTGCGGGGATGGAGACGTACGAATTCCTCGTAAGCCAACGCTGCTTCGCTGTACTTTTTGTCATAGAAGTAGGCATCGCCAAGCTTCAAGTCGGCCAGGATCGCGTATTTGCTGTAGGGATAGTGTTCTTTGAGTTTCTTAAAGTCGTCTGTCGCCTTGCCATATTCTTTTTTCTCGAACTCTGCCATGCCCGAAAGAGCAAGCTGTTCCGCAGTCTTGTCGATGGTCGATGATTTTTTCGAAAAAAGGTCACCGAAATAGAACTCTTTTAGATTGCCTAAATTGGTGCCTGCGCATCCGTTGAGAGCCAAAAGGGTAACGGCCAGCAAAGCCAGGCTCAACGGGCGCAAGACTCCCTTAGATCTAACGGAGATAGAAATCATAAAAAAACCCCCTTATCCCGAACGTCAAAGATTGTTCTCTACATGGCGGCCCGCATTGAAAGCCGCTGTCGCCCCGTCACCCACTGCCGTCACGATCTGACGCAGTTCCTTAACGCGTATATCCCCTGCGGCAAAAACACCCGGAACGGCTGTAGCCATTTCCTGGTCCGTGTAAATGAACCCAGAGGGATTGCGCTCTATTTCCGGAGGGATAAATTCAGAGTTCGGCTTTATTCCAACGAAAACGAAGGCCCCGGTAACAGGCAAATCCCAAAGGTTCGAATTCGTGATGTCCCGTAGCGCCAACCCCGCGACGCCTTCCGGTCCACCTTTGATCTCATCTACCACATTACTGAAAATAAATGAAATTTTTTCATTCTGAAATGCTTTTTCTTGAATAACCGGTGTGGCCCGAAGTTTTTCCCGCCTGTGAACAACGTGTACTCTGCTGGCGAACTTTGTCAGATATAGGGCCTCTTCGATCGCCGTATCTCCCCCGCCGATCACCGCGACCTCCTGGTCGCGAAAAAATGGAGCGTCGCAAACCGCGCAGTACGATACTCCCCGGCCTGTCAACTCGATTTCTCCTTTTGCGCCAAGTCTGGTGGGAGACGCCCCGGATGCTATGATTATTGTTTTTGTCTCTATCGTCCCGTTGGTTAGAATAACTTTCTTTATTGTACCGCCGACGTCAAGACCGACGACTTCGGCGTTTCTGACTTCAAGTCCAAAACGCAACGCCTGTGCGCTTATCAGTTCGGCGAGGCCGTACGCGCCTATTCCTTCCGGGAAACCCGGATAGTTCTCCACTCTTTCATAAGTGAGCAACTGGCCGCCGAAACCCATACGCTCGAGCAAAACGGCATCCATGCGCGCCCTGGCGGCATAGAGGCCGGCTGTAAGTCCAGCCGGCCCACCGCCTATAATTATCGTATCGTGGATCTTATTGTCTGCCATATACCTGAGGAGACTTTTTTCGGAGGCAATCGGAATGCTCTCAGCCGAGGATTACGGCAGGCATCTAGGCCACTACCTTATCGATCGCCGCAGTAATCTGTGATTTTGCGACAGCCCCGGTGATCTGCTCGCTCACATTCCCACTTTTGAAAATTATGAGAGTAGGGATCGCGCGAATTCCATATTTCCCTGGCACTTTGGGGTTATCGTCAACGTTGCACTTTGCCACCTTGAGCTTTGATTCGTAATCGGCAGAAAGTTCCTCAACTACTGGGGCGATGGCGCGACAGGGACCGCACCACGGAGCCCAGAAATCCACCAGGACGGGCAAATCGGACTGGAGTACCTCTTGTTCGAAACTGCTGTCTGTAACTTCAATGATGTTGCCGGCCATCAGGTTAGCTCCTCTCATGAAATAAGCTGCTGTGCCTCTGCTCACCCCAGGGAATTTCTCTGGTTGATGATCCAACCTTATAAAACAATCCGTTGACCATTGTCAATTTGCAATCGAAAAACAATCCGAATTGAGCTCTCTACGCCGCGCCAGGTGTGGATATCGATATCCATTTTGAAGTTTCGGATCTGCTCCTTTGTCATCTAATCCTGCCGCTCAGCCCAAATCGCCCCCTTCCTCATTTCGCTTGTATTCAGGCACTTCGTCCGCTAGAATTCCCTCAAAGACTCCAAGATCGCCCTGTTTGAGTTGCGGCTGAAATCACGAGTGGGTGGGATTGCCCGCCACGTTGGTGGAAAGATGTGAAATCTTGCGCTGTCTGGAAATTTTTCTTCCTTTTTCTTGTCGCGGTTCTGGCTGCATGCCCTCCCGTGTGCTTTGCCGCCCCTAACAAGGCTGAGATTTCAAACATTGTTATCGATAAGAATGGAAAGAACCTGGAGGCCAGTTTTCGCCTGATCGATTGTTTTAATTCCGATATGGAAGAGGCTATCTTAAATGGGGTCCCAACCACCTTCAGGATAATAGTGATTGTAGAAAAGCCCTCACTTTTGCTCATAAAGTCAAAGGTTGCCGATTTTACCCTTCAGCATACAATCCGGTACAACCGCCTGAACAATGAATTTCAGGTGGATCTGCCGGAGCATCCGCAAAAAATACTGGTAACCAGAAACTTCGATGAAGCAAAAAAATGGATGAGCACGGTGGACAACCTTCCTGTAATCCCGACGTGCTGGCTTCGCAAAGATCAGGAATATTATCTTAACGTAAAAGCTGAGCTTTCAAAAGTGGAGCTTCCACTCTTTTTCAGATACATCCTTTTCTGGGTGTCACTCTGGGATTTCGAGACTGAATGGTACACGGTCGTATTCCTTTACTGAAGCAAGACATGACTGCCCCGGATGTCAAGTCCGCTGAAAAACGCCGCTTCTGGGAACGAATACTCGTCTGCGCGGCTTTCATCCTGATTCTGACTCTTGGCTTGTTTGAAGGGTGGTTTTTTCAGCCTCCATCAGACGCGCCTCTTTTCGGCAACATGTTGCTGGTCGTTTTTATCAATCTGAACGTGCTGCTCCTTTTGCTGCTCGCCTATCTTGTCCTGCGCAATTTCATAAAACTCATTTTCGAGCGGAAAAGAAACATCCTCGGCTCCAAACTAAAAACCAGGCTCGTCGCCGCATCTGTAGCCCTTACGCTCATTCCGGCAGTCCCCCTTTTCTGGTTCGCCAGCCAGTTTATCTTTTCGAGTCTGGATCACTGGTTTAGCTCCAGGGTCGAAGAGTCACTGGCGAATTCAGTCTTGCTCGCCAGGGAATACCTGGAACGGGAAAGGACCAATCTTGTATCCGAATGCCGTGCTCTGGTTCCGGAAGCCGCTCGGATGATAACCCAGAACAAAGAAAACGGTTATTTCGATCCCGGCGTTGGCTTCCTTTTCGCTGCCAGAATCGACGCCGCATATGTCTTTAGCTCTAACGGAGACCTGAGGTGGAGCTTCAGGCAGAATGCCGCCCAGGAAATAGACACGACCTTCCTGGTAGGCAGTTTCCAAAAAGAGAGCGGTGCAGCTTCAAAAATCATCAGTTTCCCCAAGGGCGTGCAGAACGCTATAGCCGCACGTATCCCTCTGCAAGCCCTGACCGGGGATGGTTCGGTCCTTATAGCTCTGCGGTTTCTTCCCGGGCAGCTTGGGCAGAAACTGGGATCAATTACCGCTGGGTATGAAAATTATCTACAGCTTAAGATGCTTCACCAGCCCCTCAAGAAGAGCCATTTCATAACCTTTTCGATTGTTACCATGCTGGCGATATTTGCCGCGGTCTGGTTCGGCTTCTATCTTGCGAAGAACCTCACCGGGCCTATTCAAAAGCTTCTCACGGCTACACAGCGGATCGCCGAAGGGGACCTGGATGTGCGCCTGGACCCCGACAGAAACGATGAAATCGGAATGCTTATGGCCTCGTTCAACACCATGATCGAGGACCTGAGCGAGGGCCGCAAGAAACTCGACCGGGCCTATAATGCGCTCCAGAGTACAAATGTCGAGCTCGAAGACCGCAGACGCTACATGGAGATAGTTCTCAAGAATATCGCAGCAGGCGTGGTCAGTGTGGATTCCGACGGCAAGATCACCACGATGAATAATTCGGCCGAAGTCGTTTTCGGGGTCAGCGCAGAGGAGGCAAAAGGCAGGCATTACACTGACTTTCTCGACCGGTCCCACCTCGAAATCGTAAAATCTTTCATTGCATCCTACAGGGACGGCCGACATGCATATCTCGAACAGCCTGCTCAGATCAAGGTGGCCGGATCTCCCATGTCGCTTTTCATAAAGGTATCCGTCCTGCGCGACGACCACGAGCAGTTCATGGGTATAGTCGTAGTTCTTGACGATTTCACCGAACTCGAAAAGGCTCAGCGGATGGCCGCGTGGCGCGAGGTGGCCCGCCGCATCGCTCACGAGATCAAGAACCCCTTGACCCCCATTCAGCTTTCAGCCCAAAGGCTAAGGCGCAAATATCCCGAACTGGTCGAGGGCGACGGGTCCATTTTCGACGAATGCACGCGCACAATAATTCAGCAGGTCGACCACATGAAGAGCCTGGTAAACGAGTTCTCACGGTTTGCGCGGCTGCCAAGGGCGAGGCTGGAGCCGTGCAGCCTTTTCGAAATTGTCGAGGAAGGACTTAGCCTCTACAGGCATAACTTCACCAGCATTTCATTCCGCCTGGATAAAGACGAAAACATGCCTGCGCTTCGGCTCGACCGTGACCAGTTCAGGCAGGTAATCATTAACCTGCTCGACAACTCTGTGCATGCCATCGGCCAGAACGCCGGAGAAATCTCGATCCGGCTCTCATACGACCCGGCCCTTAAGATCGCCCGGCTGGAGTGTGCAGACACCGGGCACGGGATTACCCCCGAAAACAGGCTCAGGGTCTTCGAACCATATTATTCGACCAAGGAAAAGGGGACCGGCCTCGGGCTTGCCATAGTCTCGAGCATTATCGCCGACCATAACGGATTCATCCGGGTGCGCGGAAACGAGCCGCGCGGGACAGTCTTCACCGTGGAATTGCCAGGTTAGCGTTTTGCCGAATGGAGACCAGAGGAAAAAGTATATGAAGCAGAAGATACTGATCGTGGATGACGAGGTAAGCATTCTGCAGTCCCTTAGCGGGATTTTGCAGGACGAGGGCTACGGGGTGATCCTGGCGGCCAGCGGCGAGGAGGGGCTGGAAAGGGTCAAGAAAGACCCGCCGGACCTCATCCTCCTGGATATATGGATGCCGGGCAACGACGGCATAACTGTGCTTGACCAGATAAAGAAGATCTATCCGCTCATTCCCGTAATAATCATCTCCGGCCATGGGACAATAGAAACCGCAGTAAAGGCCACCCGCATGGGCGCGTTCGATTTCGTAGAAAAGCCGCTCTCGATCGATCGTGTCCTGGTTTCGATTCAAAACGCTATCGAGTTTTCCCGCCTGGAAGAAGAGAACCTGCTGCTGCGCAAAAAAGCAGACCGCAGGATAATTGGTGAAAGCGCGGCCGTTTCCAATCTTCGCGAGCAGATTCGGCGCGCAGCCCCCACCAACGCAACCGTGCTCATTACGGGAGAAAACGGAACGGGCAAGGAACTGGCTGCCCGGATGATTCATCTTCTCAGCCGCCGCAGCATGCGTCCGATGGTCGAAGTAAATTGCGCCGCGATTCCGGAAGAGTTGATAGAAAGCGAGCTCTTTGGACATGAGAAAGGCTCTTTCACCGGCGCATACGAAAAACGCAAGGGAAAATTCGACTCGGCAAACGGAGGCACGCTCTTCCTTGACGAGATCGGAGACATGAGCCACAGGACGCAGGCCAAAATCCTTCGAATTATCCAGGAACAGGTTTTCGAGCGGGTTGGAGGGTCTCATCCGGTTGAAGTGGACGTGAGGGTTGTTGCTGCAACCAATAAAGACCTCCAGAAGGAAATAGAGTTGGGCAGGTTCCGGCAGGACCTGTACTATCGGCTCAATGTCATTCCGATCTTTGTCCCGCCACTCAGGGATCGGCTGGAAGACATATCCTTGCTGGTCGAGAATTTCGCCGATGAGATCGCAAGCGAAAGCGCTCTCGGCAAGAAAAAGATCGATCCGCTCATCTATCCCATTCTGCAGGAGTACTCCTGGCCCGGAAACATCCGGGAGCTGAGGAATTTCATCGAAAGACTCATTATTATGACTACAGGCCAAGTGATTGGGCCGGGCGACCTGCCGGCGGATTTCACAAATGTGCTTCAGAAAGAAGACGGCGAGACGGCCTACTTCCACTACCCGACCCTGGAAGAGGCGCGTTTGTGTTTCGAGCGTGACTACCTGTTAAGAAAGCTGGAAGAAAACGGATGGAATATCTCACTTACCGCCGCCAGAGTCGGGCTTGAACGCACTCACCTGCACAGGAAAATAAAAGCTCTGGGGATTATGAAGAACGGGCATAATGGCGGGTAGCGATCCGTCAGGCCCCCTGGATGGAGGTTGCAGGCTGGGCGCCTTCCACGTCCTCCATGTCGAGTTCGACGCTTACCGACTTCTTGATTATGTCTACACTTACGATCAGCCTGCCTCTTTTGAGATCCAACCTGTTGAGAATCCCGACGCATCCGGCAAGGGGTCCCCGCACAACCCTGATCCACTCCCCCTCTTTCAGATAAGTATGGACTTTGAGGGGTTGGGTTGAATTGATAATGGTCTGAAGGTTTTCGATTTGATAGGAGGGAATTGAAAGAGGGCCTTCGGAGTTGCGCAGAAGGTTGAGCGCCCCGGGGGTCTTGACGATATTGAGGTTCGCGTAGCTGTCCAGATGGACATTGACGAATACGTAGCCCGGAAAGAGTGGAAGGTGTACTTTTTTCCTGCGGTCCAGCCTCTTGCTCCAGGCTTCCATTAGCGGCAGAAAGCAGGACACCTCCTTCTGCTCCAGCCTCTTCACGACCTCCTTCTCGTGGTTAACCTGCACATAGAGCGCGTACCATTCTTTTGCACATTGCTCCGGGTCCAGGAGTTGCCCGGCTTCCTTCGGCAATATGATGTCATTATTGTCGCTGCTCATTTCGCGCCTTGCGGTTCAACAGGCCCATTGAAGTTGCGCTCAAAGGCTCATGGGTCCCGGTCTCTGGTATGCCATGCTTTAAGATACTCGAATCTAGGCAAAATAATCTAAATCGCGGGAAAAGTCACCCCCGGATATCCGGGTAATGTTAGTGCACGTTATTGGGGCAAGGCTGGTCGCCCTTTTACTTCCAGGCAGACACGAGATCATCTATTTTCCATGGGGTCTGAATCCGAAGCAGGCGGCTGCTCTTATCGCTGTAGACGAGATAGCCCTTTTCCATGCCATGGTAGAAAAGATCGCGCGTTATAATAACGTCTTCAGTGCAGTAGCTTATGAGATTTTCCCATTCACCTTCACGGAACCACCTTACGGCCTGAAGACCGTCCCCTCCTTTTGGGCGTCCCAGCGTGCTTTCCGCAAGATGCCCCAGGCTCACGCGAAAACCAAGCCCTTTATGAATCTCGCCCAGGATGTCGAAAGTGGGCAGCCTCTCCAGGCTGAAAGGCGTGTAGGCCCGAAGGACCCGGTAATCGAAACGTGAGATATTGAATCCGACAATGAGGTCAAGCCCCTTGAGGTCAACTATTAGCTGCTCAATTTCGTGCTCCCGGTAGACCTTGAATGTATCGGCGGGAACTTCATGCAGAACAGCAACTGATACACGCATCAGGTGTGTGTTCTGCCATCCGCCCACCTCGGCCGCCAGCTTCTGGGTTTCGAGGTCGAAAAACCCTATGCGATGGTCCCGGCAGGACCGTCCCGTTTTGGCGGGAGCACAGGCGGCTTCGGCGACCATCTCTTCACACTCGGGGCTGTTGTCCCCCAAGTCCTTCTCCCCTGAAAGATATCTCAGAAGCTCGAGGGCAGCCTCCTTGTCCAGGGGTTTATTCCCCGAGCCGCACTTTGGCGAGTGTATGCACGCGGGACATCCCCGTAAGCACCCGCACGATGCGATAAGCTCCTTCGTCCTTTCGATCAGGGGCAGGATTATTTCATACCCGCGCGCGGCCAGTCCAATTCCTCCCGGATAGCCGTCGTAGACGAAAATGGCGCCCTTTTCGAGCTGGGGGTGCAATGGAATCGAAATCCCGCCTATGTCATTGCGGTCGCACACGGCAAAAAGCGGAAACATGCTGATGAGCGCATGCTCGATTGCGTGAATTCCACCCATGAAATCGAGGCCGGCCTTCCTGATTTTGGAAGCCAGTATAGGTTCGATTTCGATCCAGAAGCCGACTGTTTCGAAAGTCTGCGGCGGTAAATCGAGCGGGTTTTTCGAAAGAAGGACGTGAGAGAAAAGCTGCCGAACCTCAAAGGACGTTATGCTCTCGGTAACCCGCAACCGGCCCATACAGATGATGAAATTTCCCGCGGGCTTGATCGCCATCCTCTCCAGTATCTCGGTTTCCTTGGAGCTGACAGCCCGCGTAAAATAAGGGACATTCGCCGGGGCAGCCCTGATCACCTTCTTTTCGAGATCGAGCGATTCGACCGTGTAGGTTTCTCCCCGATGCAGGTAGATTGCCCCCGGATGGCATTCCTTGAGCGCGCGAATACCGTCGTTTTTCCCAAGCGGTGAAGTCTGGCCTTTGCTTGCCTTGATGATCGTATAAGACGCGCCGACGGAGCGTATGTCTATAAGGCGGTGCGGCTGCGTGGTGACGCATATCCACTGGTCTCCTTCCAGCGTCTGGAGCAGGCGCCCGCATAAAGTAAGCTCGCTTAGCGCTTTTTTGACCTTTTCTTCAGAAAAATCCTCATCCGCTGAGCTTATCGGCAGTTCGGCGGCTGCACACGGCAAATGGGCCTTCAAAATTTCAGGATTGAACGGGTCTATTACCGCAATTTCATAACTGCTCTCGAGGAACCGGTCCGGGTGATTCACGATGTACTGATCGAGTGCATCCTGGTCCGGGATCAGCACTATGGCCGATTCGCGCCCACTCCTTCCCACCCGTCCTCCCCGCTGCCAGGTAGTCATGACGGTCCCGGGATACCCGACCAAAATGCACAGGTCCAGCCCCCCTATATCGATACCAAGCTCCAGGGCGCTTGTGGATATGACTGCGCAAAGCGATCCGCTGGCCAGCTTCTGTTCGATTATGCGCCTCTCCTCGGGCAGAAATCCGGCCCTGTAGGAGCTGACCTTATTGCGGAGCCCTCGGTCCAGCTCCAGCACACTCATATGAACCAGCTCGGTCAATTTCCTGGACTGCGTAAAAGCGATTGTCTTAAGGCCCGCCTTCGCCGCCTGAACGATAAGGCGCGCCGCCATGCCCCCTGCATGCCCGATCTTGCTCTCCTCCGGGCGCAGGAAGACGAAATGCCGCTTTGCCTGAGGTGCTCCACTCACCCCGCTGACAACCGCTATCTCATCCCCGGAAACTCCCGTAAGTCGTCCTGCAAGCTCGGCCGGGTTTCCGATGGTTGCCGAAAGCAAGATGAACCGGGGGTTGCTCCCATAATGGCGGCAAATCCTGCGGAGCCTTCGGAAGACCTGGGCAACGTGACTGCCGAAGATCCCACGGTAGGTGTGCATTTCGTCGATGATCACGTAGCGGAGTCTTTTCCAGAACTCCTCCCACTTATGGTGAAAAGCCAGAAGAGCGTAATGGAGCATATCCGGATTGGTAAGCAGAACATCGGGATGGTGCTGCCGGATTTTGGCCCTTTGGTACGGGGTGGTGTCTCCGTCATAAATGCAGGATGTAAAGCAACAACCCGCTTCGGCTTCCCGAAGTGCGTCAAAGAACTCCTGCAGCGAGTCTAACTGGTCACGTGTAAGCGCCTTGATGGGAAAAAGATAGAGCGCGCGCTGGCCTGGGTCCCGAATCAGTGCCTCGGCAACGGCCAGGTTGTATATAAGCGATTTTCCGCTCGATGTCGGTGTGGCCACGACGGTATGCCGCCCTGAGCGAATGTGTTCGAGCGCCATTGCCTGGTGACTGTAAAGAGAGGATATTCCGAGCTCGAGGAGCGCATTTTCGATGGCGGGCGGAAGTGGAGAAGAAAGCATACCTAAAATAGGTGGCTGCGCTGGGAATTCGGCATGATGAGCAATTTCGAAATCCCTTAGCCGATTATTCAAAAGCCTGTTCAAAAAGCGCTGGATCACTGCAAAATCCGCCTGAAAGTTACGGATATTGGACAATTTATCTTGAAAATCTTGTGCGACCACATTACCCCAGAACGCAAACATGGTGCAAGACGGAAGTCGGGTGCACCGGCGAGAGCCTGTTCCGGAGCCTGCCCCGGGATGTGGAGAATGTTCTGCTTTCGCGTCCACCCACGGTGAATCTGTCTATGGTAGCGCCGCCTTCCACAGCTACGGCCGCAGATTATTTTGCAAGCATTCTATGGTAGCGCCGCCTTCCACGGCGGCGTTTTTCTCAGATTTCGCCAAAAATGACGAAAAATTCATGTGCCTTTTCCTATCCTTGAAGGAGAATAAATTTACCGTGCGCGTCCACGGCTGAAGATTGTTTTGCGGGCAGTGAAATCCTATAGTATAGGCTAATTTTGCCTCCGGAAACCCGGTACAATCCCCTCCGGCGGACGCCAGCCGTATGTTGGATGGGTTTGAAGTCCCCCTCTTTCTAAATAGGGAAAAAGGGGAATTCATGCTTTGCCTGAGGGATGGGGTATTTCCCGATAGGCACAAGGCCATTTTAGAGTTGAGTGTTGCGCACATGACTGCAAAGCTGCAAAAGGAGGAAAACATGGACCTTAAGGAAGCGGTGAAAAAAATCCACTGGCTTGGCCATGATGCGATCCGCATCGACGGAAGCACGGTTGTTCTGATCGACCCCTTTCAGATTTTGGACACCACACCCGCTGACCTTATCCTGATCAGCCATGAGCATTTCGATCACAACTCTCCCGATGATCTGGTAAAAATCCAGAAAAGTGATTCGGTCATTGTTACCGATTCGGCCTCAGCTAAGAAACTCAAAGACGATAAGCGAATCAGGGGCGAGATAAAGGTGGCTGCCCCCGGAGACAGGCTGACCGTTAAAGGCGTTGAGATTGAAGTCGGGCCGGCCTACAACACCAATAAGGAATTCCACCCCAAAGCCGCCGGCATGCTCTCGTTTATAATCAAACTCGATGGTGTGCGCTATTATCACGCGGGCGACACCGATTTCATTCCAGAGATGAACAAGCTCAGCGTGGATATCGCTTTTCTGCCCGTATCCGGAACTTATGTGATGACGGCTGATGAAGCCGTGCAGGCTGCAAAGGCTATCAATCCCAAGATCGCAGTCCCGATGCACTATGGCGCGATCGTAGGTTCGGAAGACGACGCAAAAAAATTCAAAAAGGCACTGGAAGGTCAGGTAGAAGTCGTGATTTTGAAGAAGGAAACGGCCTGAAACACCGCTCTAAAGCGAAGATCGTTGAGTGAATGCAGTTAACGGCTCCAGTCCTTGCGGACGAAAGCCGTTGCCGTTCGATTAAAAGGGCCGGCCCGTCTGTGGACCCCGGTTCCGGCCCGCCATGTTTTCTATTGACTCGGCATTCAGCAATTCCGGATTGGAAGGCTGAAAACGGGGTCCCGCCATCCCTGCTGCTCAAATAATAACGGCAAGTCCGCCACGCTTGCGTGCAGGTGGGTGTAGTGCGCACGTTCGAGTTCTTCTCTGCCCTGCGCTCCCGGATGGGACCCCGGCCTGTTCGCCCTCAATTTGTTTTGCCGGGCGATCAAGACTTCGATTTCTTGATGTCCAGGCCGATTTTGAAGGCAGGTCCGATGTTTTTACCGAGCCTGAAGTAGGCTTTATTTGCCCCTGTTACGTACATGATCGGGTCGATTTTCGCCGGGTCGGGCTCCCCATCCGTCATGCAGTCTTCGGATAAGTGGACCTCCTCGATCTGGCCGATCACGAGAGTATGCGAGCCAAGAGTAAGAATATGGACGGCTTTGCACTCCAGGTTGACCGGGCACTGTTCGATCAGAGGGGCGTTTTTCAGCTTACCGTAGAACACGGTGAAATTGCAGTCTTTTACCTTGTCCGCCTTTGTGGCCCCAGAGACAATGCCGCAGTAGTCCGTTTCCTTTGCCTGATTCGCGCTCGGCACATTCACGGAGAAGGCGCCGTTTTCCCTTATACCTTTCAGGGTGTGCCGGTGATGCTGCATGGCAACGGTGATCATCGGAGGCGTACTGGCCGCGATCCCGCTCCATGCGGCTGTCATGAAGTTGGGCTTTTCACCGACATTGGCGCCGATAAGAAAAGCGGGCATCGGATAAATAAGAGTCTGCGGACCAAGAGCGATCTTTTTCATTTTGTTCCCTCCCGGGTTCATGGTTGGCCTCACGGGGTTTAGTTCAATCTGCCGGCAAATCACGCCGGAGCAATCTCTTGGATGATGCTTACGCTAATAAGATGATCGCAGCGATTGTCAAGATTCGGTTGAGGCGGTGGCCGGGGTGGAACATGAATCGAGAATTCTCAGAGGCGCCAGGTGGCGCTCAAAGGCATGAGGCATTAAAGTATGGGACGCTGCCTGCTCTTGACAGGAATCAGTGTCAACCGACTCTTTGTCTTGACACGCAAGGAGGGGAAATGGTACTAAGTGCGGTCTGACCGAAGGTTGTAGGGGCCGTTAACTCAGGAGGTAGAGTATCTGCCTTTTAAGCAGAGAGTCGCCGGTTCGAATCCAGCACGGCCCATTAGGAGTGTTTCGAAGCCTGAGACGTCTCGGGCTTTTTTCTTTCGATCGTGTGGAGCGTGTACAGCGCGCCGCCGCAGCGCGCCGCAGCTTGACAGCAGGCTGCTTGAGTGCTAGAAGTAGCGCTTCGGAGCTTGAGTCCTCCGGGGCGCAAAAAGTGCGAATCCTATTGGCATGACCCGGAGACTCCTTGAGAGGCTCCGGCTTTTCGATGTCCCCATCGTCTAGTCCGGTCCAGGACACCGGCCTTTCACGCCGGCGACGCCGGTTCAAATCCGGCTGGGGACGCTACTTTCAAGCGGGGTACTTTCGTGGTATCCCGCTTGATTTTTTTGCATTACGTTCAGCCCCGATCAATACCTCTTCCAGCGTATCCACCGCCTGTTGCAAATCACATGTGATGCTTCTTATGTAACTATCTGTGGTATTAGGTTCTCAGCCAGAGCGTCTATCAAGTTGCCTATGATTCTATCCAAAAGTTATCCCCGCACAGGTGATTCTGTGAAAAAAGAACCTTTCCATGAGTCGGGGACATGGAAATTAAACGGTCACTTGCTCGGTGGATTTCGTTCAGAAACGTGGTATCGTGCAGCCGCACACGCTCGTAGAGGCGTGGTTCTTGAAAAAATGGTCGAGCCGCGAGTGCTTAAAGCCGATCAATTGCTTAAGACCTTCACATTTCTCTTGGATCCCCGTTCCAGATGCTTTTTTTTTCAAGAGTAAATTTGTAGTCCCCCCCAAGGTTTCGACTTTGGGCTGCGAAGCCTCCTAAGCGAGGCTTCTGCTTTTGTGAGAGGGAGATGAAGACCTAAAGGGAATGTGACATTTTTTCTTACTTATAAACATCCCCCCTGTAATCGATTTCGTACACCAGAAGGACATCATCTTCCCTGTCAATGCGGAAGATGATTCTCATTTTTCCCAAACGCATCTGCAGAAAGCCTCTCCACTCACCCTCCAGCCGCTTCACATCGAGTTCTTTGAAAGGAATGATGCCTTGTTCCTCGATGGTGCTAACGAGGGACTTGAGTTTGAGCCGTATCCGCTCTCTGTCTTTTCCATCGAGTTTATCGAGAAACTTGACCGCACGGTTATGGAATCTGACTCTCATTCCTTAACCCAATCGGTCATATCGGTGAATTCATCCTCTTTGTAATCAGCCGGGGAACCGAATTTTGCATGGACCTCGTCCAGTTCTTTTTTGGAGACATTGGGGATCATAATTTCACACAGCCCCAACCGCTCTTCCCGAATCACCTCGCGGACACTTTCTTTGATCAGTTTTTTGAGATCGTCCTGCGCCATTGTCCCACGCATCTTCTTTGTCCTTTGATCTATCGAGTATAGAAGACATTTTTCCGGCATCCCACCGCTATTCGGTGTTCACAATTGAGATGATAGTCCCTTGCGGGATTTGTGGTCAAGGTGGATATTATCATGAATCATCCAGATCCACCCCGACCGCTTTCCCCAACCTTTCGCTAAACTTTCGCTAAACGAGAGAAATTTGAGCGAAATCTGACGATTTTTAACGGACTCAAAACAGCCAGAAAGAGAGACTATGTTATTGTAAGTTTTGAATTTTACGAGACTTGGCGAGTTAATCGATTAAGCCGAGTCTCGGCTTCAACTCCCGCCGTCTCTTTAAGCGAAAGTTGGGGTACTACTTGGGGTACTCGCATCTGCAAAGTTTTTCTGGGTCCGCAAAATTCAAAACTTTTTGCACACCCGTCATTTCAACCTATTGGAATTTATCTAATACTTTCAAACCAACCCTCGCCTTTCATGCCTGCGACGCCGGTTCAAATCCGGCTGGGGACGCTCGTAAAATCAAGGACTTACAAACGTCCTTTTCGCGATCGTGAGAATAAGGAGTCGAATCCCTATTCAACGATTCTCAAAAATGACCGATCATGCGCCGGAAAAGGCCTGATCGGTCATTTTCGTTTGCCGTTCGCTCATGAAGAGTTGATCGATCTTTCGGTTTTAACTTGCAAATGAACCGTTGGTGGCTCGGGTCTTTGAAAAGATGAGGCAATCGACGGGCTTTCCCCTCCCAACTGTTGATTTGCTCCCCTCCCTGGCAAACATGAGTTAAACTATACAGCCCCATGCACCGCGGGAGCAGCAACCAATTTTTTTGCCACAGAAGCCGAAAGAGAGTCAAAAATGAATGCATACCTTGGATTTGGCCTGTACTTTTGCGTCGGCGTCATTGGCGGACTGATCGGCGCTAAACTGAAAATTCCTGCAGGCATACTTATCGGCGCCATGCTCAGCGTCATTATTTGCAAACTCTTTATGCAGTCCGACTGGGAGATGCCGGGCGGCCTGAACTTCGTCACCCAGGTGCTCGTGGGGGTTATGGTGGCGTCTACATTTCATCCGGCAATGCTTAAAACACTCAAGGTGATTGCCCTGCCGGTAGTTTTGTCGTCGTTGATGCTCATATGCGCCGGCGGCTTGATTGCGCTCCTGCTTTCCCGCCTGAATCTGCTCGACTCTGCAACGGCCTATATTGCCACAAGCCCGGGAGCCATGACTGCTTTGATCCCCATGTCGATGGAAGGAAGCGGCAACCCCTTGATCGTGACCTGCTTTCATTTTTTCCGTCTTTTGCTCATCCTGTTTACAGCGCCGTGGATCCTGAAAGCTTTATCCTCCTTCACCCGCTGATACCCCGAAAGGAATGGGGCGGTTGCAATGCAATTCAACCGGAAAATCACCCGAACGGAAAACTATCGGGATCAGAACTGATTGCGGCCGGGCAGGGGAGAGTTAAGGCGCCGTGTAAACGCGATGATCGAGTGAGGGTGAGGTCGAAAGAGGAGCTTTTGGTGGTTTTTGGCCTCTTGTTAGCGGCGGCTGCTAACGGGCCGATTTTGCCGCGATGAGGAGCGTGGGAGAAACACTCATTCTCGTTCGTCCTCCTGCACGGCTTGCGCCGGGTCCTGTTGAAAATAGAGCTTCAGTTCTTCATAGAGTTCTGCGTGTTTCCTTTTCAACTGAACGGGCTTTTCGAAGAAACACTCGGTGGCAACAGCAAAAAATTCCGCCGGGTTGGTAGCGCCGTATTGATCCAGCACAGAGGAACGGCCCTCTTCTGCGTCCCGCTGCAACTCTGCGTAGTCTCTTCCCAATATCCGGGCCCAGGCGACATACATCGATCGGTGAGGCAGCGGCGGAGCCCCGTTTGCAAGGCCGTCTTCGGTGTCCAGTTGATGAGCGAACTCGTGCAGGACCACATTGTGCCCGTCATGAACATCCCCGGCATTGGCTCGAACATCATCCCAGGATAAAATCAGCGCGCCTCGACTCCAGGATTCCCCGAGATGTACCTGCTTTGTTTCGCCATAGTAACCAGGGGCAAGTTCCAGGTATCCCTTCGCAATGAATGCGCTGGGATAGACAAGAATTGAGTAGAGCCCGGGATAATAATCGGTTTCCCTGTGAAGCAGCAGGATACAGGCTTGGGCGGCTATGGTGACCTTGATCTCATCGGTCACCTCCAACCCTCCGCAACCCTCAAAACTCTTTTCGGCGAGGAAAACAAGGATATGCCCCTGGATCTCTTTTTTGTCCTTCCCGGATAACCGGTGGTAGACAGGCACATTCTTTTCGATTATTTCGAGCCATTCTGCCGGAAAAGGCTGGTTTCGAAGTTTTTCCCGCCGCCGCTTTTTGAAACCAAACATGTCACCGCAAACTCCGCTGTTATGATCTCGCCCGCTAAAATTAGTTTACTTATAGGATGATAATCGTCGATCATCGCAAAGCCAATAAAATCATCCTATTTCAAGGCAGGCAGGATTGACCGCTCGGCCTTTCGCGCCGGCCGCCGGTTCAAATCCGGCTGGAGACGCTTGTAAAATCAAAAGGGTTAGGCTGAGCAGCCTAACCCCTTTTGCGTTGTGCGCCCGGCAGGGCGCGTTCACGGCGGCACTAGCGCGCAACAATAGTACAGCCCCAAACCGTGGGTTCGGAAGTCTCCCCATCAGTATCAGGAACTTGCCCGATGGGGAGCAGGGCTCCTGTTATGAGCGAGAGAATGGCCGGGAATAGCCACAATTCTCTCTTTCCACCGAGTTCGATAAAGGACCGGCCTTTGTCGAACTTTGGATAACGCCGGATGAACCTTAATACTTGCCGTACTTCTTGCCGGCTTGCATAAACGCTTTGAGCGTGTGTTCCCTGGCCTCGTCCATGGCGCACCCGATGCTGAGGATGTACCCTCCGTCTCCAGCGGCCACTTCCAATAGTTTTTTTGTCTCGGCTTCCACCTGCTGAGCATCACCGGTGATGATCAGAGAAACCGGGAATCCTCCGCCGATGCATGATTTTCCACCGAGAATTTTTCTGGCCTTGGCCATGTCGGTTCTGTCAAAGATGAAAACGCTTTGGCCTTCCGGCACTTCTGTCAGATACTCCAGCCGCTGGTTATATCCTCCCTCCACGAAGCAGACAGGCACACATCCGTTGTCAGCAAGGCCGATCATCACCTTTTTGAGAGTTGGCCAATAGAATTTTTCGAACTGCTCGTTGGACATGAAGCCGTCGGCGCCTTTGTGCAACGGGATGAAAACCAGTGGATTGTTATTCGCCATGGCCCCGCCCACACCCATACCGACCATCAGGGGTACAAGTCTGTCGCATGCGTCCAGCACTTTTTGCGGTCTTCTGTAAAGGTCCATCATCAACTGCGTAGTGCCCCGGAAGGAATCTCCCAGAACATCAAAGGGGGCTTTTGTGGCGCTGCCGGCATACATCGGATAACCTGAGCTCAGTATCTGCCCCATATAGGGCCCCAGTGCCTGGATCCACTCAAAGGCTATCCTGCCGGCCTCAAGAAGGGCTTTGTATGCTTCCTGGATCGGCGGGGCGCCCAAAGTACAAAGCCACGGTGCAGCCATGGGCAATTCCATCGTACCGTACAACGGTGGCATTTGGGCCAGAGGTTCCAGAGCGCTATGGGTCCGGGGCAACCAGACCCGAAACCAGTAATCGGTAGGGTCTGCTATAAAATGGTCATAATCCCCGGCTTTCATGTATTCCTTTTCAACGAACTGATAGCCCTGCTCATCCTTGATCCCGTGGCCGGGCCATTTGTAAAGATGGTAGCCCAACGCGTCTAAAACCGGCCCATGCATGACCATTGGAGGAATCATCGTCGCGTCGACATCGTAGTCCCTCGTGTAGTCCAGGCAGGCCTTTCCAAGGATGTGGGGATCATACATGGCCTGTTTCGCAGAATAACCGTAAAGCATGATGGGCGCAAAAACGGCTATTGGGGCAATCGGCACTCTGTCCGGGGTTTTCTTGAGCTGGACCGCATCCTTGATGAGCCCGGCACGGTACTGGTAAGAAGCCCTTGCCTCATCGCCGGCGAATTCGATTCCTTCTCCGGAGGCCCATTTCGCCAGGAAGGCTTCCTGCTTTTGGCTTGAGGACATATTCTCCCAACCTGCAATCATGTCTTCCTCTCCTTTTTCTCACATGTGGCTCGCAGCATGCTGCCTAGCTCACCCATTTTTTACAGAGATTGACTCCCGCTACTGCGTCGGTAACAAACGCGTCGGCTCCTATGTACTTGCAAGCGTGTTCGTCCATTTGCCCGCCGCCGATGATCACCTTCACCTTGTCGCGCACGCCCATCTCCTTGAGTCCATCCGCTACTTCCTTCATGGACTCGAATGCCAGGGTGAGCAGCCCGCTCATGCCTATTATATCCGGTTGAAAGTCTTTGTACTCGTCCCAAAACCGCTGAGCCGGCACATCCACGCCGAGATCTTTCACTTCAAACCCATTGATATCCATGAGCATGTGGACCATGTCCTTGCCGATATCGTGGATATCACCTGCAACCGTGCCCAGAAGGAACCTGCCGATTCTCGGTGCTTCCACGTCCCCCTGACTGCCCTTCATCACCGGCTTGATGATCTCGGAAGCCGTTTTCATCATCTCACCCGCCAGAATCAGCTCCGGCACGAAGTAAGTGCACTGCTCGAAACGCTTCCCGATGATGCCAAGGGCTTCCTTGTAAGCGTCAATGATTTGTAGTGGAGGTACGCCCTGTTCCACGTATTTCTTCGTGAGAGCCATAGCTTCATCTTCCATCATATCCGCGACCGCTTTTACAAGATCCTGCATTGTTTTTCCTCCTCTCTGGAGTCCGTACTCGTTTCACCGCACATAAGAAAGGTTGATCACAAATCCACCTTGGGACCGATTTTCCCCGCCCGGAAAGCGCGATTGAAATTCATGCAGTGACGGTCCTTGCCGACGAGCGTTTCGGCCGCCATCATAATTGAGCGCAATTCCCGCTCTTCCGGATTGATAATCGTACTGTCCACCCCTGCCTGTATAGCAAGGACCATGAACGCCTGATTCAGTATTGGCCGAAGCGGCATGCCGAAAGAGATGTTGGACAAGCCGCAAGTCAGATGGACCTTGGGAAATTCCTCGAGGAGCTTGCGGCATGTCTCCAAAGTGATATTCCCATTCTCCGTTCCTGTTGAAATGGCCATTACCAGAGGATCTACGAATAGTTTTTCGTCCGGCAGACCTCCCTTTCGAGTCATTTCCACAAGGCGGCGCACTATGTCGAGCCGCCCTTCGCTCGTCTTGGGGATTCCGTTGTCATCCAGGGCAAGGACGACAAGTTCGGTCTGAAACTCGCATGCCAAAGGCAATACCCCTTCAATCCGGAACGTTTCCCCACTCAAGGAATTGATCATAGGCGTCTTTGCCGCCTTTTCGATACCGGCTTTGAGAGCAACCTTGTTTGCGCTGTCCAGGCACAGGATCGCTTCAGGGACCGCTTGCTGAACGTTTTCCACAAGCCAGACCATATCCTCAGGTTCACGTTGGGGCAAAGACCCCGCGTTGATATCCAGATAGGAAGCACCGCTTTCAAACTGCCGCTCCGCCAATTGGCGTATGAAATCAGCGTCTCGATTCCGGATTGCCTCGGCTACCTTTTTTCTGGTGCCATTTATTTTTTCCCCGATGATGATCATGGGCGTCGCCCTTTTCGGCTATGGTCAGAGTTTCAGCGGTCGTGGAACATCAAGTTGTATAGTTATCTAGTGAACTAGTCTATTTGTCAAGTCAAATTTTCCGAAGGCCTGAAGACTCGATCCGGGATTGATGAAAGACGCGGTCCATCGTGGCTGGAGTGGCTTATGCAACGAAGCGCAAGGAGCGGGCGCAGTGGTACCTTTTGGACATATTGTCCATGTGCGGTGCCGGTCCCTTCAATTTTCAAAGCTCCCGTTTTGCCCCTGCGGGTTCTGCCTCGCGGGGCGCCTGTCCTGAAATATTCTCCGTCACGCGCTTAATTCCAAGTTGTGTTCAAGATGTAATTTGGGAGTGCTGCATGGGGTGCGGTATGCCACGCGTGGAGCGATGGGTTGCGTTCCGCTGCACCCATCCTGCAGCCAAATTGAATATCCCGGTTCGTAGTGGTAGTTCGTAGGATGGCCGAAGTGAAGCGCAACCCATCACAAGGTCAATTTAACAAGGAAATTTCCTCCAAAATTGACATTGACATAGTATCGTGCCCGAATATGATATGCGAGATTCACGGGGAAAATCGCAATAATGTTTCCTCATCTGCTTCGGTTTTTAGTTTTCGGAGGATTTTATGAATTTCCTTACACTCATAATCGAAGCAATCAGTCAGAATCAAAGTGGCGAAGAAATATAGAAATTAAGCCATGGCTATGAATCAGCAATCCGGAGCGAAATAGACGCACTCTTAAATGCTGATATTGAAAAACTTCTTCCCATGGAGGGCAACCGCTCTTACGATTCTCTACGGAACCTGTCCCGTTATTTAGGATACAAGAATGCTTTAACGCTGGTAACGAATTTATGGATCATCTCATTTAAAGATGCATTATTCCGGTTCAAAAGCCGGATGAAATTCTCGAGGTTTCCATGAACACCGTTCCCGTCGATCACGCTTCCGGGCCGAGGTATTACCGCATAAGTCCCTGGCGCCGAGGGGTCTTTCACGGCATCATGGTATCCATGGCGCTTATCATCGCCCTTCTATCCTTTGGAAGTGACGCGGCGGACCGAAACGCGGGGTTTGCAGTGGCGGGCGTGCTGCTCCTGATAGGCGCGGCCATGGTTCCGCTGGTATGGTACCCCAGGCTCAGAGTGTCGAATGAAGGCCTGGAGCTTCGCCAGGTGGGATGGCGAATGACGGCCGAATGGCAAAACGTGGATCGTGTCCTGGACCCTCCGGCATTCGGCCTGGTGCTGAAGGAACCGATGGCCGGCGCCGCGGTCCAACTTTGGCGCGTTAGCATACGAGTCCCTTTTCTGGGCACCTTTCTCAGGCTGGACACGGACCTGATCGAACAGGGTCGCCTGGTGCCTCTCGACCCCTTTGCGTACTATTGGACAAAAGGCGAATTGCAGCAGGACTTCAGGCGATATGCCCCCGGGCTTTTCCGCTCTTAGCCTGAATAATGCATCAACTTGACTATCTGCGATGCTGAACCGCATTTTGAGGTTGATAGCATTTTGAACCCAAATCGGTATTAAACAAGTTCGGAAAGGTTACGCCGAAGGTAATAAGTCTATCTTACGAGGAGGTTATGGGAGAGTTCACTGTTCAGGATGACCGGAAACCAATTGCCGGCAGAGTTTTGCCCCGGTGGCGGCATCGGGCGCCCAATAATCCGACCCCACATATTTGAAGACTTTCTCATCGATCATCCCGCCACCGATGATTGTCGATACGTGGGACCCGCCTCCCTGCGTATTTCCTCGCAGTAAAGCGATAGTTTCGCGCATGGTGTCCCACGATCCGGTCAAAAGCCCCGACAAGCCGACAACGTGAGGCTCAAATTCCCGGGCCCCTTTCAGAAAGGCTTCAGGCGACACATCCACGCCAAGATCGTACAGCTCAAAGCCGTGGCATCGCAGAATTACTCCGACGAGGTTCTTGCCAAGGTCGTGGATGTCCCCCTGCACTGTCCCCAATACAACCCGCCCGGACGTTTTCCCGTGAATGTTCTTCTCGAGAACGCACTGCAACATTTCAGAGACCTGGCGCATTATTTCGCCCGCCATCATAAGCCCGGAGAGATAATAGCGGCCCTGCTCGTAATTGTCCCCAACGTAGCGGAGGCCTTTCTGGCAACTTTCCAAAATGTGCAACGGCGGTTCTCCCTTTTTCAGAAGCCGCCGAACTTCCTCCAGGACCTCCTGCTCATTCAACTCCGTGAGGAGGGTAATCAACTGTTGATGCCGGTCATCCGGGTTCATAGTGCGACCTTTGCCCTCATTTGAAAAACCTCGCCTAATCCCAAATACCTACTCTCGCAGAGAACTTTAGCCTATCCGAGGAGCAGATGAAATACCCGTAGCTCACCGGCTGATTGTTGAAATCGAAAAACGTGTGCTCCAGGCAAAACGCCGGGGTCGACGGCTTCGCGCGCAACAACGCAGCGTTTTCCTCGTCCAGCAAAGCGGACCTGATTACCAGCAACCCTCTCTTGATACCGGTCTCTCCGGTGCCGCTAAAAAGACCGTAGAGGGAGGTCACGTCCATTTCCGCCTCGACAACGGGACGCGTCGGATCGTATATCAAGTGTTCTTCATGACAGAGAATCGGGTCGTCGTTTTTCAGCAGCAGGCGGCGAATATAGATTACCCTCGCTCCCGGCGGGATCGTCAACGCATGAGCGACGTTTTCGGAAGCAGGCACAATTCGTGTTCTTAGAAGTTGAACCTTCGAATGTTCCTTGTCGCGAAAGATGTCTTGCAACTCATCCAAAGCAAAAGTCGAGCTTCCTAATTCCAGGCTTTTGACAAATGTTCCGCGACCCTGGACTGTCGTCACCAGGCCCTGATCCAACAGGATGTTGACCGCCCGGCGCACGGTCATAGGACTGACTCCGTACTGGCTGCAGATGGCCGATTCCGACGGGAGTTGATTGCCGGGGCGAAACTGCCCGGATGCTATTTGCTGCCGCAGGAGTCTGACGATCTGAGCATAGGCGGGTTCGTATGAGTCACGATTTATGGTTTGCGGTGTATCCGGCAATTGAATTATGAACCTCCACTTTGAGCGCCAACCCTATATGTCTATACAGGATGAGCGGCAACGGTCAAGTCAAATCTCTCATAACCTGCGTGCTGTTACAGGCGAGGGTTCGACGAACCTCTCGTGCGCATGGCATGCGCAGGTACGCGGTGTTCGAACGGGCTTTCAGTTGATTCCTGCGGGAATTGAAAGACCTCGGGCGATACTTTTTTCCCGCTTGACAGAGGGTAAACCTCCCTATATAACTATATAAGAACTATAGGTTGCAGTCAAGGCTGGGTAAAATCACCTACAGTGGAAAGCTTGTCATGGCCGCCACGCGATGAGGTGAGGTGATAGGACATATAATATGGTCTGGGCGACCGTCCCAGCCATCACCATGGGTGCTGAATGGAACCATCGCGAACAAAAATAATCGCTTGTGAGGTGCTGATAAAAGAGATTCTGGACTTTATGCCGCCCGGTATGGAGTATGAGGCCCTCGATGTGGGTCTCCACGTGAATCCGCAGTCATTGAAACAAACATTGAAGGAGTCAATCGAACGTTCTGCCGATACGGTCGAGACGATCATTCTCGGCTACGGTTTATGTTCCCGGGCGGTAGAGGGTCTAAGTTCCGCCGGAAGCACGATCGTGGTGCCCCGGGTGGACGACTGTATAGGGATACTTTTGGGTTCCAGGGAGGCGTACCGGTCCGAGTCACTTCGGGAACCAGGGACATATTACCTGACGCGGGGTTGGGTGGATGCCGGAAAGCATCTTTTTGAAGAGTACCATCACATGGAAAAACGGTTCGGTCCCGAGAAGGCCCGGAGATTGATGGACACGATGCTCAAGCATTATACGCGGCTGGCATTCATAAGGACCGGCCGGGACAAGGACCTTGATCGTTACCTGGACTATTGTCACGGGATTGCGCAACAATTCGGGTTGCGTTTGGAAGAAATTACCGGGTCGGCGGCTCTTGTGGAGAAGATGATCTTTGGTCCCTGGGACGAAGAATTCGTGATGGTCCCCCCCGGCCGGGAAATATCCTATGAAGAATGGCTCAGATATCCGGAGCCTTCCTGTACCGTTCATTCAGGCGACGGCCTGCACTGAAGACCGGCCCGGTTTCGCCGCATTAGATGCTAGCTTTGACGGCCTTCGATAATTTTTTTCAAATCAGGTTTGGAAACCTTTCCCATGGCATTTCTGCACAGCTCCTGAAACTCCAGCGTATCTTTAGGGACCTTGTAGGGAGCGAGCCGCTCTTTCGCCCAGGCTCGCAATGCCTCGGGATTCAAGCTCGATCCTTCCCGCATCACCAGCGCAGCGACGATGCGCTCACCCCAGACCGGGTCCGGTATTCCCACTACCGCGCATTCCTTGATGTCCGGGTGGGTAAGCAGGGTTTCCTCGATTTCCAGGGCTGAGACTTTGTAGCCGCCGGTCTTGATGATGTCCACGCTGCTGCGCCCGAGAATGCGATAGATTCCGTTCTCCTGCACGGCCACGTCGCCGGTTAAAAACCAACCATCCCGGAAAGTTTTCCTGGTTTCCTCGAGTCTCTTCCAGTATTCCAGAAAGACCGTATTGCCACGCACCACGATCTCACCCGGAGTTCCGGGCTCTGCCGGCGCCCCTGTTTCATCTGTTAACCTCACTTCCACCCCCGGCAAGGGGGTCCCGACGCATCCGGGAAATCGCTTCCCATGCAGCGGGTTGGAAAGACCCATGCCGATCTCAGTCATCCCGTATCTTTCCAATAAGGTATGCCCGGAAATCTCCTTCCACCTCTCTAAAATAGGGACCGGCAAGGCCGCGGAACCCGACACCATGAGCCGCATCCGGCGGCAGCCCCGGGACATGCGTTCCCGTTCGGCAGCAGATGCCTTTTCCCAGGCGTCTATTAGCTTTACGTAGATGGTGGGGACTGCCATGAAGAGTGTCAGATCGCCCTGAGCGATGCGGTCCCAGACTTCGCGGGCGTCGAATGCGGGGAAGATCTCGCACACTGCCCCCACCCAGAGAGCGCAGGCGATAACGTTTACAATCCCGTGGACATGATGCAGCGGCAAGAATTCCAGGATCCGGTCCTGTCCGGTCCATCCCCAGGCCTCAACCAGGCTGGTAATCTGGGCGGCAATGTTTTCGTGGGTGGTCACCACGCCTTTGGGCTTGCCCGTCGTGCCGCTGGTGTAGAGGATCATTGCCCGCTGCGACTGCATCACCGGCGGCAGAGGACCCGCCGCGTGGTCGAGCGCCTCGGTGCTCAATGCGAATCTAAGGTTGCGCTCCAGGGCCAGGGGATGGAGCCGATTCACAAAATCCGGATGTGCCACCGCTGCCGCGGGGGTGGTGTCATCGAGCACGTATTCCAATTCCGGACGCGGGTGGAACAGAGACAACGGGACGGCAATCCCACCGGCTCGCCATATACCCCACTGCAAGGCTACGTAATGAAACCCCGGAGGGGCCAAAAAGGCTACCGGCCTTTCTCGCAAATCTATTGGGCCGTCCAGGAGAAAGGACGCTACCTTGCCCGAGGCCTCAAGGAGTTGCCGGTAGGTAAAACTGCCTTCCGGCGCGACGATCGCCGTCCGCTCTCCGTACTGTTCGGCTCGTTGTGCTAGAAGCATGGGCATGGCAGGCCCTCCTTTGCAATTTGTTTAAAATCTATCTTTCCCGGTCTCAGCGGGATTGGCTGCCGGCGAGACCTGCCTGTAAATGAAGTGCTGGAAGGGCAGTTACCGCGCCGGCAGTGCCGACCGGTTCTGCTCTGTCACCACCACCGGCTTGGGGGGCTTCAGGGCCAGGCAACCAAGGGAGGCTGCCAGGGCCACGCCCGCAAGAACATAAAAGCCGCTCACAAAGGTACCGGTTATATCCACCAGCCGGCCGATGACGGGAGGCAATATCATGACGCCGGCAGCGCCCCAGGTGTTCACGAATCCCATGGCCACGCCGGGGGTGGCCGGACAATTGTCTCTAGCACTGTTAAAAATGCCGGCAAAAGGCAAGCCGGCCATAATACCGGTAAAGATAATGGCCAGGGTGGCCATGCCCATGGTAGTGGACAAACCTATCCAGGCAAACCCCAGAGTCAGGCCCGCACTGGCTGATACCAGCAGTGATTTGGTAGAAAGAATCTTGTGCCCGAGGATGAAACCGCCCAGGGGCCTTGAGATAATGCCCAGCAACAACACGGCGGAGCCCACCATGCCGGCGGTTTTGGGATCGAGGTGGATGCTTTTGATCAACAACGTGTTTACCCATACCCCGGCGGCAATGATGACCCCAAAGCTACCGAGTTGCGCCCATGACAGCAGCCAGATATTGGGGTTGGCGAAGACATTGGTCCAGTTGATCCGGGGGCTGGTGGTATGGCTGGGAGTATCGGGAGCAAAAAAATGCCACAACACCGTAAACACCCCCGCCATGCCGCCTGTGACGAAGAAAACGCCATGCCAGCCCACGGCAGCCAGGAGCTGGGGGACACCGTAGATGACGAATCCGGACCCCAGAAGAATGGAACCGCCATAAAATCCTTGAGCCCGCTGGATTTCTTTGCCGGCAAAGAATGTTGGAACATAGCGGGCCCCGGCGATAAAAGCCGAACCTGTCCCGATGCCGATGATGAACTTCAATACGACAATTTGATAATATGAGTCGGAGAGGCCGATAAGACAATTGCCAACGGTGATTATTATCAGTGACCATAGCGCTACTCTCTTGGCCCCAAACTTGTCGGCCAGCGCTCCGCCGGGTATCTGCAAGGCGCCATGCGTGAGAAAGATGGCTGTTGTCAGAGCCCCCGCCAGGGCCAGGGTGATACTCAGCTCTTTTATCAGTGTCGGTACCAACGGGCCATGGTTGGTATAGTTAGCGGAAAAAACAAACCCCAAAGCCGTAACAAATCCAAGTGCCTTCCATCTCTGGGCCCAGAATACTTCCATGTCCATTTTTTCCCCTTTCTGAAATAAGAAAAAGCCGATCGATCGCTAAATCTCTTATCATGACGAGGAATAACGTTGCCGCGTAGTTCGGAAGCCTTGACACCAGGAGGATCGAATGCCCGGAATGAGGGCCGCCGTCGGTTTCTGTCGAGTATTTGCGTGTGGATACTTTTGACCGGAATTAATGCTTAGGCTTGTGCGCTGTGCATCTGAACCGCAACTTGGAATCGGATTTTGCCCGAAAAAACTTCCGGAACAACTGCAAGGCCCATAAAACCTTATGATTTTCTAATCGAACATGCAAGCGATATGTTAATGAGCGTTATGCGAATAAGACCTGTTTTTGCAATTTCAGGACAAGCCTCCATCTCCGCAGTTGAAGATGCGTCCCCTTGCCACGGCATACTTGCGAGTGCTCATGCGAAAGTGAAGCGATAGTAACGGGTGAGAGGAAAAACCGGGGCAACATGAGAGAATTCCATGCTCCGCGAGGTATGGTAGACTACTTTTGCGCTAACCTTTACGACCCGCCTGATTATCGAGTCTATGGATGACTTGACGCTCCTGCCCCGGAGGGCGCATCCTGGATCATTTGGATCAGACTATAAGAGGATGCCTTACGCTGTTTAGAGTTAGAGGGTAAGTTTCACACAACTCTATTGAATAGTCCAGGTTTCCTTATGCCGGCAATCGTTCACTGCCGGGATTCGGTCACTGATTGTGGTCACAGGCGATAATGACCGGTTACAACCACATCATCTCCGCCTGCACATCCGACGTCTCATGATACTCAACGAGTAATCTTGCCACGTCCGGCCAGACCTCCCGTAGAGCCTTTGACCCCATGAATAATCCAATATGTCCCGAATCCACCTCGAAACGATGCTGGAACCGCACCGCGGTCGAGACGCAACCACCGAGTGCGAACACCTGCTCGGGCAGGGTAATGTCGTCTTTCGTCCCGGCAATCATGATCACGGGGCACGCTATTTTAGACAGATTTACCTGGCGCCCTAAGACCGTTAGCTTATTTTTACAAAGGCCGTTTTTGTAAAATAAGCCTTCCACGATTTGCATGAACCATCGCCCGGGAAGGTCCTGAACATACTCATACCAGTTGGAGAAGAGATGGTTGCGCGCAACAAATCCGAAATCACCGTATGCCGAAAATAGTTTGAGATAATCGCCCCAGAACCTCTCGAGTGGATTCAGCAGCTTGAATCCCAGGAGCTGCATTTGCCCTGGATAGGTCCCGCCGTTCGCATCCACGAGCGTCTCAAAAAATGAAAGGGGCGTGAACTTCAACGCTTCCTGGATCTTCCCACCCCCGGCATGTGCATCTATCGGGGACCCTGCGGCTGTGAGAGTCTTCATATTATCAGGGAATAAAGCCGCGTAAATCGCCGCCTGCCAGCCTCCCTGGCAGAGGCCGATCAGGTTCACGGGCCTGCCGATGGCTGAAATGCACTGGTCTGTCTGGGAAATGAGATCATCCAGGGATTCATTTGCACGTTCGTGAGTGGCCGGCTTCCAATCAACCACGTGGAGCGATTTAACGCCGTTATCCAGCAGCGTTCCGACAAGCGAGTTCTCCCTGGAGAGGTCGCAAATGGCGGAATGATGGCCGGCCTGCGGCGGTAGAATAAGAGTTGGGACGCTATAAGGATCAGATGCGAACTCCAGGAGCCGGTAAGCTGATGATTCGCGAATCACGCGATGAGGTGTCGCGAACTCAGGGGCGGCTGGGACTTTGCAGGATTCTGCGAGCATCCCGAAATACCGGTGGGCAAAATCTTTTAGTTGGACGGTTGCATCAAACATGAGGGCTACCTCCTTGCTTTATTGATCGGATAAATCCCTCATCGCCTTGACATTTATTTTCCCGTTAGCTGTAAGATGCCGAATATAATGCATTAAATAGTAACGCTAAGCCGTCCTATACGGTTCGGAAAGGGGGAATCGTATCGAAGCCAATGAGGCAATGTTTCCCCAATCGCAAGGGAGATGCGCCGGACGGGCGACTGGGGAAACATTACGCCTGAACGGCGCATTCATCTCCGGGGAAACCGAAGCCATAGAACGCATTTGGCCCGCCCCGGCCGGTTGGCTTAAAGTCCCCATTATTGGCGGCATTGGGGTCTCGGTATACGGAAGACGTACGGGATGGCTGAGCGCGCTAGTGCGTGGCGGATGTCCGGGCCTTACTTTTCAGCCGTCTGGTGATCACTGATACTATGCGGTAAACTGTTGCTGTGTTATTCTCGGCCGGACAGCCCGGCATCTTTGCTCTCATGACCGGTCGCACTTCAACCGATATCATAGTTCGCACGCTTCGCGTTTTTGTGGACGCCTTGCAGTGAGGCCCCCATCCTCTCTTTGTATTCAGGACAATATATGTGTGTGTTCTATAAACTGGAATTCTATCGGCTTTAAGGTTTCATGGAATAAAATGAACTTTCGTAAATGATCGATTAGAGATCAGATTATATATGCAAACTGTTATTAAGCCAGTAAAGGAATCCAACAATCATAAGTATAGTCGTAACTAAAATGTAATATATAATCGTTTGACAAATTCGAATAAGCAGAATATGGTTCTCCGGCGAAAATAATCGGCAATACCGGTACCTTGGAAGCACTTAAAGAAGTCGGAATGCTCGATTTACGCAATCGTTTCCTATAGCAGGGAGGTCAATAGTGGCCGGTAAAAAAAGGAGAAAAATAAGAAAGTCACAAGAAATTGTGCTGGGCGTGGCTATGTTAAGCCTCGTAGCGACTGTGACCGGCTGTGATGACCCGTCTCAACGGCGGCGATGTGTAGACAGCACCGGGAAGGTAGTCGCTGAAGATCAGTGCCGGGAAGCAGAAACCAGATATTATTATGGCGGTGGTCCCCCTATGTTCTTCTGGTACTTTGGCGGCTGGGGCGGATATGGTCCGGGAAGTTTTGTCAGTGGTGGCACTTACGTCTCGCCCCGCGGCTATTCAGGGGGTGGCCGTTTTTCAGGTTCCCCCGGTGTGGGCTCTTCAGGTGGAAACGTTTCGAGCGGTTCGGGCTCGGTTGGCGGGTCCGTCAGCAGAGGTGGTTTTGGCGGCAGTGCGAGCGCTCATGGCGGCGGCGGCGGGATTGGAGGATAAGGAGAAAATATGAAAAGAATAAAGATCCAGCCCCGCGACAACTGGCAAAACAAGGTGGAAGCCTCCGGATTGCTTTATCATCACAATCCCGAAGGGACCTACTGGAATGAAAGCGCCTATTACCTGTTTAATTCCCAACAAATAGACGTTCTGGACGATGCAGCCAACGATCTTCATCAACTGGCCATGAAAGCCGTTCAGCATGTTATTGACAACGGTCGTTTCGCTGAACTTGGCATTTCCGAAGAAGCCGTTCCTCTCATAAAGAAGTCATGGACAAAAAAAGAACCTACGCTTTATGGCCGTTTCGACTTCGCCTATGACGGGGTGAACCCGCCCAAGATGCTGGAATACAATGCCGACACGCCCACCGCCTTGCTTGAAGCCAGCGTTATTCAGTGGTTCTGGCTCCAGGAGCTCTTTGGTTCCGCATCAGATCAGTTCAACTCCATTCATGAAAAACTTCTCGAAACCTGGCCGAAAATATCCCGGCCGTGGGAAGAGGGCAGCCAACTCTACCTGACTTGTGTCGCAGACAGTATGGAAGATCTGGTTACCACCACTTATCTGATGGATACGGCCATTGACGCCGGAATCAAGGCCGAGATTATCTTCATCAGTGATATTGGCCTCGGGATTGAACCGTTTGCTCGATTCACCACTTTGGATGACATCACTATTGAAAACATCTTCAAGCTCTATCCCTGGGAGTGGCTCCTGGCCGACAAGTACGGGGAGTACCTGGTTCAAACATTTGACAGGATGAACTGGATCGAGCCCGTATGGAAACTTATCCTCTCCAGCAAAGGAATCCTGCCTGTTCTCTGGGAACTTAATCCAAGACATCCGAATCTCGTCGAAGCCTATTTCGACGGGCCGAGGGGGATGAAAGAATTCGTGAGAAAACCTCTGCTCTCGAGGGAGGGCGCCAACATCACTGTGTACCGCGAAGGCAAAGAAGGATTTCATACCACGGGCGCTTACGGCGAAGAGGGCTACATTTACCAGGCCCTGGCTCCTATTCCCTGCCTGGATGGAAATTATCCGATACTCGGCTGCTGGGTGATCGGTGGCCACAGCGCCGGCATGGGCATCCGCGAATCGCAGAGCGTTGTCACCAATAACCTGAGCCCATTTGTGCCGCACAGATTCGAATAATCAACACTGACGAACGAAAGGAGATCGGAGTGGATTTCTGGAATATAGTAGTTCAGATGACCGTCTATCCATTATTGGGCATTCTGGTGGTATGGCTCGTCAAACTGGCCGACGACAAGCGTGCGCCTTTTGACGAGGATAAGGCAATGCTCCTGGAAAGCAATCTGGCTGTCGGGCTGAGAAAGGCCGGGACATGTCTCGGTCTGTTTCTGGCCCTTGCCGGCGTTCTTTCGGGCAGATCGCCAAGCATCCTGGCTGATTTGTTGAATTTTTTCAAAGCGACGATTATGGTCGTGATTTTTCTTTTCATAACTTTTGAGATCAACAAATGGATAATCCTTCGCAAAGTTAATAACGATGATGCGGTGTCCAAAGGTAATGTGGCTGTCGGGGCCGTGGAGTTTTCTATATTTGTCGGTACAGGCATAATAATGAATGGCGCCTTTAGCGGCGAAGGCGGGGGCCTTTGGGCGGCAGGAGTGTTTTTTTTCCTCGGTCAAATAGCTCTGGTAATTGCTTTCTATTTGGACGTGGCCATTTCAAGACGCAATATTCAGGAGGAGATAGAGTTAAAGGGTAACATTGCCGAAGGAGTTGATGTTGCCGGAGTATTAATCGCCATCTCGATTATTTTGAGGGCCAGTATCATCGGACCGTTTACCGGATGGATACCGGGGCTTGAAGGATTTGGAATGTACCTGGCCCTTGGTCTTTTGACTCTCTTTATATTTAAGTATCTGGCTCAAAAGATATTTATGCCCAGGGTTTCTTATGCAGATGAAATGGATAAGCAGCGTAATGAGGCCGTAGCCATTCTCGCGGCCTGCATACAAATCAGTGTGGCTGTTTTCATTGCCAACACCATGTAGCCTGCGATTCAAACAAGAGGAAAAGGAAATGTCCGATCCTAAGGAAAGAAAGTCCATTTTGCTCGATGAGGCGAAAAAGATCCGCGAACTAGTGGATCGCGTGATCGCCCGATTGGAAAGCGCCGAGCCGGACCCCGGGCTGCGCAGTGAGATCGATGAGCTTAAAGAAAAGGTTATCGAGCTTCTCCAGGGCATGGAAGAAGTTCGGATGGAAGATATCATGGAGAAAGTGAAACAGCATACGGCGGATGCCAGAAAGAAATTCCAGGATGTTCTGGGAAACATCGGGCCATCGCTTGAT